>Ga0209628_10001599_pt1 | contig 14824 bp, 14 predicted proteins | sample TergutCu122P4_FD_187285 | JGI IMG/M metagenome (GOLD analysis project Ga0209628, IMG submission 187285) | Cubitermes ugandensis P4 segment gut microbial communities from Kakamega Forest, Kenya - Cu122 P4 (SPAdes) (version 2) | ecosystem: Host-associated > Arthropoda: Insects > Digestive system...
CCCGCCTGCTGCGCGAGCGGTTTTTCGACGTGACCGTGGTCTTTGCGGGCGATGCCGAGCGCCTGCCGCCCGATGCGGCTTGCGCCTTACGGGATTTCATAGCCGCTGGCGGCCAAGCCGTCGATGACATTCCAGCTGGGGGCCGCTGGTCCTTGGTTATCGACGGCCTTTTTGGCATTGGTCTTGGCCGTCCGCCGGCCGGCCGCCACGCCGCGCTGATCGACGCCATCAACACGATTGCCGGGCGTGACCGCTGCCCGGTGCTGGCGCTCGATTGCCCGTCCGGGCTCGATGCCGAGCGCGGCTCGGTGCCTGGCATCGCGGTTCGCGCCACGCACACCCTGACTTTTATCGCTGGCAAACCGGGCCTCTTGACCGCCGACGGCCCCGACCACTGCGGGCAATTGCGTCTTGCCCGGCTCGATCTCGATCCGCCAGCCGAAGTTCCGCCCGATGGTCGCCGCATCACTCCCGCCGCTTTTGCCGAATATCTCGCGCCGCGTCTGAAAAACACTCACAAGGGCAATTTTGGCAGCGTCGGCGTGCTCGGCGGCGCCCCGTCCATGGTCGGGGCCGCTTTTCTGGCCGCCCGCGCCGCGCTCAAACTCGGCGCGGGCCGGGTTTATGCTGCCCTCATTGATCCGCAGGCGCCGAGCTTCGATCCGGCACAGCCAGAACTGATGCTGCGCCGGCCACAGGCGCTGCTGCAATCGGCGCTGGCGGCGCTGGCCTGCGGTCCGGGCATGGGCATCTCGCTGGAAGCCTCGGAACTCTTGGAAACCGCGCTGGCCCATGACCTGCCGCTGCTGCTCGATGCCGACGCGCTCAACCTGGTGGCCAGCGAAGAAAACTTGCAGCAATCCCTGGCCAGCCGACGGGTTCCGGCCATTCTGACGCCGCACCCGGCCGAGGCCGGACGTCTGCTCGAAACCGCCACCGCCGAGATTCAGGCCGACCGCCTAGGCGCGGCCCGCGAGATAGCCCGCCGCTATCGCTGCCACGTCGCGCTCAAGGGCTGCGGCACGGTGGTGGCAACGGCGGATGGATCGTGGTGGATCAACGATAACGGCAATCCCGGCATGGCCAGCGCCGGCATGGGCGACGTGTTGAGCGGCCTGGTGCTCGCCCTGCTTGGCCAGCATTGGCCGGCGGCCCCGGCGCTGCTGGCCGGGGTGCATCTGCACGGGGCCGCCGCCGACCGGCTGGTTGCCGCCGGCCTTGGCCCGGTTGGCCTCGCAGCCGGCGAAGTCATCGACGCCGCTCGTCTCGTATTCAACGACTGGCTGCGCGAGGCTCCGCACTCGTGCCGCTAGCAAACGCCAGCGCCTTGCCCGGGCGGTACAATTCGCTTCCCTCCTTGCCCACCCTGCCCTCCATGACCATCGACTTCGCCGTTCCGCTTGCCCCCGAAATTGCCCGCAACGTGACCGCCGCGCTGGAAGAAGATCTCGGCGCTGGCGATTTGACCGCCAGCCTGATCGACGCTAGCCGGAAGAGCCGGGCCACGGTCATTTCGCGCGAACCGGGCGTGCTCTGTGGCCGCGACTGGTTCGACGAATGCGTGCGCCGCCTCGACCCGCAGGCCCGCATCGTCTGGCAGGCCGCCGACGGCGAGCGGATCGCCGCCAACCAGACCTTGTGCGACATCGAGGCCAATGCCCGCGCCCTGCTCTCGGCCGAGCGATCCGCCCTCAACTTTCTTCAATTGTTGTCGGCGGTGGCCAGCAAGGCGCGCCGCTACGCCGACGCCATCGACGGCACCCGGGCGCAGGTGGTCGATACGCGCAAGACCCTGCCCGGCCTGCGCCTCGCTCAAAAATACGCGGTTCGCTGCGGCGGCGGCGGCAATCACCGGCTGGCGCTGTGGGATGCCATTCTGATCAAGGAAAACCACATTCATGCCGCCGGCGGCATCGTCCCGGCGCTGGCGGCAGCTCGCCGCATCGCCGAAGAGGCCGGCGAGCGCTGCCGTTTCATCCAGATCGAGGTCGAATCGGTAGACGAACTCGAACGCGCGCTGGCGGCTGGCGCGACCATGATTCTGCTCGACAATTTCGATCTCGACATGATGCGCGAGGCGGCCCGCCGCAATGCTGGCCGGGCCGTGCTCGAAGCCTCCGGCAATGTCACGCTGGAAAGCATCCGCGCCATTGCCGAAACCGGCGTTGACCGCATCTCGGTCGGTGCGCTGACCAAGGATGTCAAGGCGCTCGATCTGTCCATGCGTTTCGTCGACTGACGCCATGGCTGGCGGCGCGGCGGCTTTGCGGTCATAATCCGCAGGCAAGCCGATAATCAGGGAGCTCCCATGCTGTTCGCGCTGTTCTATGTGATCGCCATCGCCATTCTGATCCTGCATTTCACCGGTTTCCTGGCCCGGCACAATCTGGAATGGCTGGTGCTGGTTCTCGCCGTTGCCGTCTTCCCGGCTGTTATCTACCTGTAACGCGAACTATCCACGGGCCGCCCTTGGCGGCTGTTTCCATTGAGCGTCGGGCAAGGCATGGAGACGATGAATCTTGTCGTGAGCTTGAATGATTCAATCGAATCAGATGAAGTCATCGAGCTCTACACGGCGAACGCCTGGTCGGCGGCGAACAAACCCATCGAATTGATGTCGGCTTTAAGAAATTCGCACGCGCTCGCGACGGCCCGGATTGACGGCAGGCTCGTGGGGCTGGCGAATGCGATATCGGATGGGTATCTGGTCGTGTATTTTCCGCACCTGCTGGTTCATCCCGCCATGCATCGCAAAGGCATCGGCCGCGCGCTGATGGAGGCGATGCTGAATCGCTATCGCGCCTTCCACCAGCTCATGCTCACCGCCGATGGCGATGCGCTGCATTTCTACGAAGCCCTGGGGTTTTCGCGGGCGGACCGAACGGCGCCGATGTGGATTTACGCCGGCGCGGATCATTGACAAGGCCGTGTGGCCTAATCAAGCGATAACAGCGCTCAAACCCGCTCAACGATAAAACGTTTGACCGCCTCGACATCCGGCGCCATGACGACGACGCGCTGCGGCAAGGCTTCGATGCCGGCGAGATCGGCCGGCCGCACGGGTTCGGTTCCCAGGGCTTCGCGAATGGTTTCCTCGAACTTGGCGGGCTGGGCCGTTTCCAGCACGATCATCGGCACGTCCGGCAGGCGGTATTCCAGCGCCACCTTGAGGCCGTCAGCGGTATGGGTATCTAGCATCACGCCATAGCGCCCCTGGGCGAAGCGGATGGTCTTGATGCGGTCGATGTGCTCGCTCTTGCCGGAGACAAAGCCGAATTGCGCCATCCTGGCCCAATACGGGGTGGCCGACAGGTCGAAGGCTTCGCCCTTGTCCACCTTGGCCCATAGCTCGCGGATGACCGCCGCATCGCGCCCCACCAGATCGAACACGAAGCGCTCGAAATTGGATGCCTTGGAAATATCCATCGACGGGCTGGAGGTGATGCTGGTCTCGCTCGATGCGCGCGGACGATAGACGCCGGTGCGGAAAAACTCGTCGAGCACGTCGTTTTCGTTGGTGGCCAGCGCCAGGCGGGCGATGGGCAGGCCCATCATGCGGGCGATGTGGCCGGCGCAGATATTGCCGAAATTGCCCGAGGGAACGGCGAAGGCGACCTGCTCGTCGTTCGAGCGGGTCGCCAGGAAATAGCCCTGGAAGTAATAGACGATCTGCGCGACGACCCGCGCCCAATTGATCGAATTGACCGCCCCGATCTTGTATTGGGCCTTGAAGGCGGCGTCGTTGGAAACCGCTTTCACGATGTCCTGGGCGTCGTCGAACATGCCGGTGACGGCGATGTTGAAAATATTGGCATCCGTCAGCGAATACATCTGGGCGCGCTGGAAGGCGCTCATCTTGCCCTCCGGCGAGAGCATGAAAACCTTGACATTGTGCTTGCCGCGCATGGCGTATTCGGCCGCCGAGCCGGTGTCGCCGGAAGTCGCGCCCAAAATGTTGATCGATTCACCGCGCCGTTCCAGCACATACTCGAACAGATTGCCGAGCAATTGCATGGCCATGTCCTTGAAGGCCAGCGTCGGGCCGTTGGACAGCTCCTGGGTATACAGGCCCTCCTCCAGCCGGGTCAGCGGCGTGATCAAGGCCGCGTCGCCGCCATTGCGGACATGGCGATACACCTCGGCGGTATAGGTCTTGGCGATAATGGCCTTGAGGTCGGCGGCCGGAATGTCGTCGATGAAGCGGGACAAAATCTCGTAGGCCAGATCGGCGTAAGACAGCCCGCGCCAGGCATCCAGCTCGCGGCGGCTGATTTGCGGATAGCTTTCCGGCAGGTAGAGGCCGCCATCGGGCGCCAGACCGCCGAGCAGAATGTCGCAAAAAGCCTGGGGCGCGGCATGGCCGCGAGTCGAGATATAACGCATGGCGTGGACCTGAAAAGCGAAAAAATGTGATTCTACCGCTTCGCGCGCGGAACCCGGATGGCTTGCGCCAGCGCCACGGCGAAGAGCAGCATGCTCGCCGCCGCGAATGCGGTCGAGAGGCGCGCAAAGCCCGCCAGCGCCAGCGCGGCGGCAATGAGAAAAAAGGCCGCCCGCCAGCCTCCCCCGGCAGCCAGTTTGCGGCGCATTGCCGCCCGGCCCGGCGGCTGCGGCCCCGGCCAGCGCCAGACCGGCAACAACTGACTGAGCGCGCCGCTGACCAGGGGCAACAAAAAACCGAATACCCAGGCGAGCAAGGCGGGCCGCGCCGGCAGGAAGCCGAGTCCGTGCATCAGGCCCGCGAGAATCATCAAGGCCAAACCGCCGGCTGCCGCCAACAAGGAGGCGGTAACGCCATCGGCGACCAGCCTTCGCAAACCGAAACCGCGCCCCCACTGCCGCAGCAGGGCCAGCAGCGCCGCCAACAACAGAGCGCTCCCGGCAAGGCTCAAGGTCCAATGCAAGGCGCTGCCGAGCGCGATCAGCAATACGCCAGCGAAAGCCGGCCATAGCCAGGATCGAAGCCAGAAGCCAGCGGCGGGATCGGGCCGCCCGCAGGCCGTCGGCAAGAGTACCGGCAAGGTGCCGAGCGCGGCGAGGCCCACGAGGCCCAGGGTATTGAGGTGCAGATGCATCAGGCGCAGCGCCGGCCACTGCCCCGGCCATATCGCCATCGCCAGAACCGCCGTCAGCGCTAGCAGCAAACAGCCTAGCGCCGCCCTGTACCAGCGAGAGCCCGGATGCGCCCCGCCCAGCGCCGCGCGGGCGCGGACGCTGATCCAGAGCAACAGGACGAGGGCCAGCAGCAGGTCAAACAAGGCCACAGGATGCAAAACCCAATAGGGCAGCCATCCTTGCAGCGCCGCCACGGCCAGCAGGCCGGCAATCTGCGCCGCCGAAGGCAATATGCAGAGCCCAAGGCCGGGAACGCCGGTGCGCGTCAGCACCGGCACGAAGTGCAGCATGGCCGCGAAAATCAGCGGCACGATGCCGACGGCAAAAACCAGATGCGCCACCGCCACCGGCGCTCCCTGGCCGGCCAGCGTCAAGGCGATGCTGGCGAACAGGGCAAGCAGGGTCAGGCTGGCGGTAAGGAGCAAGGATCAGCCGACGACGGAAAAATCAATGACAATGGCCCCCGGCTCGCGCTGACGGTACTCGATTGCCAGATGGTCGCCATAGCGCTGCTGCAACTGGGCGAGCAGCGGCAAGGGGTCGTGGTCATTGCAAAAGCGCATGGTTTCGCCCGGATTGAGCGCATCGAGCGCGCCAAAAATGGCGGCATGGCGAAAGCGCTTGGCAACGCCGCGGGCATCGAAGGGGTACAGGGCTTCTGGGGTCGCATGGTTGCAGGCCATCGGTCTTCTCCTTGCAGGGTTGCGCCACCCTCGTGGCGTTCGCGGATTCTGACGGGCGAGCGATAGCGATTCCTTGATCGGTGTCGCAAACCGCGAAATGTAGGGAGAGCGAAAAAGAAACGGGGGCCGCTGCCCCCGTCTTTCGGTCGCTACCGCTGCTTACTGCAATTCCTCCAGGCGGATGCGCTTGACCTTGCCCTTTTGGGCCGCCAGTCCTTCGATCCGGGCAATCGCGGCGTCGGCCGCGCTTTCCTTGCAGACGTGGGTCAGGATGATGATGTCGGTTTCGCCCTCGCCCTCCTCCGGCTCGCGCTGCAACAGCGCGTCGATGGAGATGCCCTGGTCGGCCAGGATGCGGGTGATGTCGGCCAGCACGCCGGTCTTGTCCTCGACGCGCAGACGCAGGTAATACGCGGTTTCGACCTCGCTCATTGGCAGAATCGGCAGGCTGGACATCGCATCCGGCTGGAAGGCCAGATGCGGCACGCGATGCTCGGGATCGGCGGTCGAGAGGCGGGTGACATCGACCAGATCGGCGATCACCGCCGAGGCGGTCGGCTCCGCGCCGGCGCCCTTGCCGTAATACAGCGTGGCGCCGACGGCATCGCCCTTGACGAGAACGGCGTTCATCGCTCCCTCGACATTGGCGATCAGGCGCTTGGCCGGAATCAGGGTCGGATGCACGCGCAACTCGACGCCTTCATCGCGGCGCTTGGCGATGCCGAGCAGCTTGATGCGGTAGCCGAGCTGCTCGGCGTACTTGATGTCGGCGGCTTCCAGCTGGGTGATGCCCTCGACGTGGGCCTTGTCGAACTGCACCGGGATGCCGAAGGCAATGGCCGAGATGATGGTCGCCTTGTGCGCCGCATCCACGCCCTCGATATCGAAAGTCGGATCGGCCTCGGCATAGCCCAGGCGTTGCGCTTCCTTCAACACGTCGGCAAACGACAAGCCCTTGTCGCGCATCTCCGACAGGATGAAATTGGTGGTGCCATTGATAATGCCGGCGGCCCATTCGATGCGATTGGCGGTCAAGCCTTCGCGCAGCGCCTTGATGATGGGAATGCCGCCCGCCACGGCCGCCTCGAAAGCCACCATCACGCCCTTTTGCTGGGCGGCGGTGAAAATTTCGGTGCCATGCACGGCCAGCAGCGCCTTGTTGGCGGTCACCACATGCTTGCCATTGGCAATCGACTGCATGACGACTTCCTTGGCCACGCCGTAGCCGCCAATCAGCTCGACGACGATTTCGATCTCCGGATCATTGACGACGGCAAAAGCATCATCGGTGACGCGGCAAGCGCCGCCGGTGATTTTTTTCGCCAATTCGACATTCTTGTCGGCCACGGCGGTGATGCGGATCGGCCGCCCGGCGCGGCGGGTGATTTCCTCCGCATTGCGCTGAAGAACCGTCCAGGCGCCGCCGCCGACGGTGCCGATGCCGATGAGGCCTACATTGATGGGTTTCATGATTTGATTACCTTCCTGAAGCAAAACGAGGGGATGTGCATGCCCTCACGAAAATAAAACCGATGCGCTCCGGCGCGCTGGACGCCGGAATCGAGCGCCACCACGTCGCAGCCCAGTTGCCGCGCTTTTTCCTGCAACCAGCCAAATAGCCGCTGGCCAAAACCCTGCGAGCGCCGCGCCTCGTCGGTGACGAGATCGTCGACATAAAGACGGCGGCCCTCGTAGGTGTTTTCGATCAGCCGCCAGAGCGCCAGTGCGCGCACCGCGCCGTCCTCGACTGCAACGGCCATGCGTCCGCCATTGGCAAATACCTCGCCCAGCCGTCCGGCGTAATCCGAAGGCAGCCCTGGCCGCAATTGACGGTGCACGCCCTCGGCGCGCGAAAGCCATGAAGGCTCGGCCAGCGCGCCGTCCGCCGTGGTGATCTCGACGACCTTAGGCCGTGCCATGCCGCTTGCGGTAATTTTCGAGGAAGCGGGCCAGGCGGCCGATGGCTTCGCGCAAATCGTCCTCATGCGGCAGAAAGACCAGGCGGAAATGATCCGGGTGCGGCCAGTTGAAGCCGGTGCCCTGGACCAGCAGCACTTTTTCTTCCTGCAACAATTCGGCGATGAAATGCTGGTCGTTCTTGATGGGATAAATCTTGGGATCGAGCCGGGGGAACATGTACAGCGTCGCCTTGGGCTTGACGCAGCTGACGCCGGGAATGGCCGTGATCAGATCAAAGGCGAGATCGCGCTGACGGCGTAGCCGTCCGCCCTCGGCCACCAGATCGTCGATGCTCTGATAGCCGCCCAGGGCCGTCTGGATGCCGTGCTGGCCCGGCGCATTGGCGCACAGGCGCATCGAGGCGAGCATGTCGAGGCCCTCGATGTAATCCCTGGCGTGGCGCTTGTCGCCGGAAACTACCATCCAGCCAGCGCGATAGCCGCAAGAGCGGTAATTTTTGGACAGGCCGTTGAAGGTGATGGTCAGCACGTCTTCCGACAGCGCGGCAATGGAGGTGTGCCGCGCGCCATCGTACAGCATTTTGTCATATATCTCGTCGGCGTAGATGGTCAGGTGATGCTGGCGGGCGATTTCGATGATTTCGTGCAGCAGATCGTCCGGATACAGCGCGCCGGTCGGATTGTTGGGGTTGATGATGACGATGGCCTTGGTGTTCTTGTTGATCTTGGCGCGGATATCGTTCAGATCCGGCAGCCAGCCCTTCGTTTCGTCGCACAGATAATGCACCGGCTTGCCGCCGGAGAGGCTGATCGCCGCCGTCCACAAGGGATAATCGGGGGCCGGCACCAGCACCTCGTCGCCCGCGTCGAGCAGCGCGTTCATGGCCATCACGATCAGCTCGGAGACGCCATTGCCGACGTAAATATCCTCCAGCGTCACGCCCTTGATGTGCTTTTGCTGGGTGTAGTGCATGATCGCCTTGCGCGCCGCGAAAATGCCTTTGGAATCGGTGTAGCCCGCCGCGTTGGGAAGATTGCGGATAATGTCCTGCTGGATTTCCTCGGGCGCATCAAAGCCAAAGGCGGCCAGATTGCCGATATTGAGCTTGATGATCTTGTGGCCCTCTTCCTCCATCTGCTTGGCCATCTGTAGCACCGGGCCACGGATGTCATAACAGACGTTGGCAAGTTTGGCGGATTTCTTGACATGTTTCATGAAGGCAGTCCGTCTCGGCGCAATTCGGCCAAAGCTATAATCCTACTTTAACGTATGGTGCACCGCAATTTCGGCGGGCTTTTCAGAACCATCGGGGACAATCGCTCAGTGAAACTCCATCTTTCCAAGGCCGCCGGCCTCAATGTGTTCACCGCCCACGGCGACGGCTATGTCGCCATCAATCATGAACGGCACGCCGGCAATCTGATCGTGCAGCCGGAATCCATCGTCGCCGGCTGGACCAGCGCCACGGCCGAGATGCTCGGGGCCGAAGACCTGGCGCGGCTGCTCGAACTGCCCGTCGGCATCATTTTGCTCGGCACCGGCAGCCGGCTGCGTTTTCCGCCGGCGCAATGGCTCAAGCCCTTCGCCCAGGCCGGCATCGGTCTGGAAATCATGGATTTGCCGGCCGCCTGCCGGACCTACAACATCCTCGCCAGCGAAGGCCGCCAGGTGGCGGCGGCCCTGCTCTTCGACTGATCAAGGCCGGCCGTAGCTGTCCTCGAAGCGGACGATGTCGTCCTCGCCAAGATAACTGCCCGACTGCACCTCGATCATCTCGAGCGGCACGATCCCCGGATTTTCCAGGCGATGCTTGACGCCGAGCGGAATGTAGGTGGACTGGTTCTCGCTAACTAGAAAGACCTCGTCGCCCCGGGTCACGCGCGCCGTGCCGCTGACCACGATCCAGTGCTCGGCGCGGTGATGGTGCATCTGTAGCGACAGCGCGGCCCCGGGCTTGACGCCGATGCGCTTGACCTGGAAACGCTCGCCGGAATCGACGCCGTCATACCAGCCCCAGGGCCGGTAGACCTTGCGATGCCACTGCGTCACGGTCCGCCCCTCGCCCTTCAGGCGATCGACCACCTTTTTCACATCCTGGGTTGCCTCGTGATGGGCGACCAGCACCGCATCGTCGGTTTCAACCACCACGATGTTGTTCAGCCCGATGCAGGCGACCAGACGGTTTTCGGCAATGGCCAGGGTATCGCGGCAGCCCTCCAGGAGCACGTCGCCGCGCGAGGCATTGCCGTCATCACATTTGGGCAGCACTTTCCACAAGGCATCCCAGGCCCCGACATCGGACCAGCCCGCCGCCAGCGGAATCACCGCGCTTTTCGGCAAACCCGCGGTACCGTCCACACCGCCGCCGGAAAGCCGCTCCATGACCGCATAGTCGATCGAATCGGCGGGGCATTGGGCAAAAAGAGCCGGATCGACGCGCACGAAATCGCCATCCTCGCTGCCGCCTTCTAGCGATGCCCGGCAGGCGGCCAGAATATCCGGCCGGCACAATTCAAGCGCCTTCAGCCAGATTGAGGCGCGCATCACGAAAATGCCGCTATTCCATAAAAAATCGCCGGCATCGAGATACTTCTGCGCCGTCTGGCGATCCGGCTTTTCGACAAAACGGGCCAGCTCGAACGCGCCGCCCTCGCCTGCCAGGGCTGCTCCCTGCTGGATATAGCCGTATCCCGTCTCGGGGCAATCCGGCGTAATGCCGAAGGTCACCGCCCTGCCCGCCTCGGCCAGCGCCACGGCATGCGCCACGGCGGACCGGAAACGCGCTTCATCGACAATCACATGATCGGCCGGCATCACCACCAGCACCGGGTCATCCCCCTGCCTGCCCGCCCATAATGCGGCCAGGGTCAGCGCCGGCGCGGTATTGCGCCCGACCGGCTCAAGCAGCACCCGCCCCTTTTTGCCAAGCAGACGCATTTGCTCGGCGACGACGAAACGATGCTCTTCGTTGCACACCAAGAGCGGCTCGGCGAGACCATCCAGTCCATCGAGACGGGAGACGGTGGCTTGCAGCATCGACTGCCTGCCGACCAGGGGCAGCAACTGCTTGGGATATTTCTCCCGCGACAGCGGCCACAGGCGCGTACCGGAGCCGCCAGAAAGGACAACCGGAAGCATGGCGCTCATGCCTGGCCTCATTCCCACTCGATGGTCGCCGGCGGCTTGCCGGAGACATCATAGACAACCCGGTTCAGGCCGCGCACTTCGTTGATGATGCGATTGGAAACCCGGCCCAGCAGTTCGTAGGGCAAATGCGCCCAGTGCGCGGTCATGAAGTCGCTGGTAATCACGGCGCGCAAGGCGACGACATGCTCATAGGTGCGGCCATCGCCCATCACGCCGACGCTCTTGACCGGCAAAAAGACCGCGAAAGCCTGGCTGGTCACGTCGTACCAGCTCTTGCCGACATCGGCCGCCCCGCACAGTCCGGCCGCCACGTCGCGCAGGGTGACGTGGGTGGCGCGCAATTCCTCGATGAAAATGGCGTCGGCGCGTTGCAAGAGGCTCGCCGCTTCGCGGCTGACTTCGCCGAGAATGCGCACGCCCAGGCCCGGCCCCGGGAAGGGATGGCGATAGACCATTTCGCGCGGCAGACCCAGCGCCATGCCCAGTTCGCGGACTTCGTCCTTGAACAATTCGCGCAAGGGTTCGAGCAGCTTCAGGTGCATGTCTTCCGGCAGGCCGCCGACATTGTGGTGACTCTTGATGGTGTGCGCGCCTTTTTTGTTCTTGCCGGCCGACTCGATCACGTCCGGGTAAATGGTGCCCTGGGCCAGCCATTTGGCGGCGGTCAGTTTTTTTGATTCGGCCTGGAAAACCTCGACAAATTCCGCGCCGATGATTTTGCGTTTTTGTTCCGGGTCGGAGACGCCGGAGAGCTTGCCCATGAAATCGTCGACGGCATCGACGCGAATCACCTTGACGCCGAGATTTCTCGCGAACATGTCCATCACCATGTCGCCCTCGTTGAGGCGCAGCAAGCCGTGATCGACGAAAACGCAGGTCAGCTGCTTGCCGATGGCGCGATGAATCAGCGCCGCCGCCACGCTGGAATCGACGCCGCCGGAAAGCCCGAGGATGACTTCCTCCTGCCCCACCTGCTCGCGGATGGCGCGCACCGCTTCCTCGATGTAATCGCCCATCACCCAGTCGGTGCCGCAGCCGCAGATGTCGTGCACGAAGCGGTCGAGAATGGCGCGGCCCTGCAAGGTATGCGTGACTTCCGGGTGGAATTGCACGGCGTAGAAATTGCGGCTCTCGTCGGCCATCCCGGCGATGGGACAGGATGGCGTCGAGGCCATGGTCTTGAAGCCCGGCGGCAGTTCCATCACCGAATCGCCGTGGCTCATCCAGACCTTGAGCATGCCGTAACCCTCATCGGTGTAGAAATCGGCAATGTCGTTCAGCAAGGCCATGTGGCCGTGGGCGCGGACTTCGGCATAGCCGAATTCGCGAGCCTTGCCGCTCGCCTCGGCGGTCATCACCTGGCCGCCCAGTTGCAGGGCCATGGTTTGCATGCCGTAACAAATGCCGAGCACCGGAACGCCCAGTTCAAACACCACGGCCGGCGCCCGCGGCGACTCGCCCTCGGTCACCGAATTCGGCCCGCCGGACAGGATGATGCCCTTGGTGCCATAGTTGCGGATGAAGTCCTCGGAAACATCGTAGGGATGGATTTCGCAAAAAACCCGGGCTTCGCGCACGCGCCGCGCGATCAGCTGAGTGACTTGAGAGCCGAAGTCGAGAATGAGAATTTTCTGGTGTGCCATTACAGAGCCTTGAATGAACAAGGGCGGCTCCCGGAGCCGCCCTGTGGAACGCAAAAATGATCAGTCGAGGTGATAGTTCGGCGCTTCCTTGGTAATCTGCACGTCATGAACGTGCGATTCGCGGATGCCAGCCGACGTAATTTCGACAAAACAGGCTTTTTCGTGCATGTTGGCGATGGTCGGCGTACCGAGGTAGCCCATGGACGAACGCAGGCCGCCCATCAACTGGTGGATCACCGCCAGCACCGAGCCCTTGTAAGGCACGCGGCCCTCGATGCCTTCGGGCACGAATTTGTCGACATTGGCCGTGGCTTCCTGGAAGTAGCGGTCGCTCGATCCGGCCTGCATGGCCCCGAGCGAACCCATGCCGCGATAGGACTTGTAGGAACGCCCCTGGAAGAGTTCGACCTCGCCCGGCGCTTCCTCGGTGCCGGCGAACAGGCCGCCGAGCATCACGGTATCGGCCCCGGCGGCAATCGCCTTGGCGATATCGCCGGAATAGCGGATGCCGCCGTCGGCGACCATCGGCACGCCCGTGCCCCGTAGCGACTCGGAGACATTCTGGATGGCGGTGATCTGCGGCACGCCGACGCCCGCGACGATGCGCGTGGTGCAGATGGAGCCGGGGCCGATGCCGACCTTGACGCCGTCGGCCCCGGCATCGACCAGGGCGCGCGCGGCATCGGCGGTGGCGATATTGCCGCCGATGACTTCGATTTGCGGATAGTTTTTCTTGACCCAATTCACGCGGTCGAGCACGCCCTGCGAATGGCCGTGAGCGGTATCGACGACGACCACATCGACGCCCGCCTCGGCCAGCAATTCGACCCGCTCCTCGGTGCCCGCGCCGACGCCGACGGCAGCGCCGGCGCGCAAGCGGCCGGACGCATCCTTGTTGGCCAGCGGATGCTCGGTGGATTTCAGGATGTCCTTGACGGTGATGAGGCCGCTCAGGCGGAATTCCTCATCCACCACCAGCACCCGTTCGAGACGGTGGGCGCGGATCAATTCCTTGGCTTCCTCGACGCTCGCGCCTTCCTTGACCGTCACCAGACGCTTTTTCGGCGTCATGATGGCCTTGACCGGCTGATCGAGATTGGTCTCGAAGCGCAAATCGCGATTGGTCACGATGCCGACGACCTTGCCTGTCCGGTCCAGCACCGGCAAGCCGGAAATCCGGTACTGGCGGGTGATTTCGAGCACATCGCGCACCGTCATGGTCGGCGAGACGGTGATCGGATCCTTGAGAATGCCGGACTCGAAGCGCTTGACCTTGGCCACTTCCGCCGCCTGGGCCTGGGCCGAGAGATTCTTGTGGATGATGCCGATGCCGCCTTCCTGGGCCAGCGCGATGGCCAGCCGGCCTTCGGTCACGGTATCCATGGCCGCCGACAGGAGCGGCAGATTGAGGCTGATATTGCGCGTCAGGCGCGTCGCGAGACTGACGTCGCGAGGCAGGATCTGGGAATGGGCGGGGACGAGCAGGACGTCGTCGAATGTCAGAGCTTTTTGCAAAAGTCGCATGGCCTTTGACCCGAGGTCACAAAATCGTATTATACAGAATTTCCTTGCCACCCCGGATTGCCATGAAGCCTGCTGCTGCACTCGTTGTCGGAATTATCTCGGTTCTTGCGCTGGGCGCGGCCCATGCCCAGGTCTACCAATGGAAGGATGCCTCCGGCCGCACCGTGATTTCCGACACCCCGCCCGCCGGTAGCGCCGGCCGGGAAGCCAATGTGATCGGCGGGCAGCAGCCGCTGGTCAAGGGCGAAGTCGCCGGCGAAAAACCCGCCGACGCGCCGAAATCCGTGGCGGAAAAGGATCTCGAATTCAAGAAGCGCCAGCAGGAAGCCCGCGAAAAGGCCGACAAGGAAGCCAGGGAGCAGAAGGCCGATGCCGATCGCAAGGAAAACTGCGAACGCGCCCGGCGCAATCTCGCGGCCATCGAGTCCGGATACGGGGTATCCTCATTCGACGAAAAAGGCGAGCGCAAGCTGTTTGACGAGAATCAGCGCAAAGCCGAAATGGATCGCTACCGCGAGTTCATCGCGCAAACCTGCAAGTAGCGAAAAACCTGAAAAACCGCCTTCAGTCCTCGGAGGCGTCGGCATCGCCGGCGCCTTTTTTGACATCGGCTTCGCCGATGCCTTTTTTCATCGCCTTGCCGGCTGCCGCCCGCTGCTTGCGCACTTCCTTGGGATCGGCGATCAGCGGCCGGTAGATTTCGACCCGGTCGCGGTCGCGCAACACGGCATCGGTTTTGGTGAGCCTCGCGTAGATGCCGAATTTGCTTTTCTGCAAATCAATTTCCGGATA
>Ga0209628_10001600_pt1 | contig 14818 bp, 17 predicted proteins | sample TergutCu122P4_FD_187285 | JGI IMG/M metagenome (GOLD analysis project Ga0209628, IMG submission 187285) | Cubitermes ugandensis P4 segment gut microbial communities from Kakamega Forest, Kenya - Cu122 P4 (SPAdes) (version 2) | ecosystem: Host-associated > Arthropoda: Insects > Digestive system...
CCCGCGCCTTCAACGAGGCGCTGCCGCTGACCGGCGTCGTGCTGACCAAGCTCGACGGCGACTCGCGGGGCGGCGCGGCCCTGTCGGTGCGCCATGTCACCGGCAAACCGATCAAGTTCGCCGGCGTCGGCGAAAAACTCTCCGGGCTGGAAGCCTTCCATCCCGAACGGATGGCCTCGCGCATCCTCGGCATGGGTGACGTGCTGTCGCTGATCGAGGAAGCCAGAAAAGGGCTGGACGAGGAAAAGGCCGTCGCCTTCGCCAAGAAACTGAAGGCCGGCAAGGGCTTCGACCTCAGCGACTTCAAGGAACAGATGGCGCAGATGCGCAATATGGGCGGCCTGTCGGCGCTGATGGACAAAATGCCGGCGCAGATCGCCCAGGCCGCCGGCCAGTTGCCGGCCGGGGCCGAAAACAAGATGATCGGGCGCGTCGAAGGCATCATCAATTCCATGACCCCCGCCGAGCGCGCCAAGCCCGAACTCATCAAGGCCAGCCGCAAACGCCGCATCGCCCTGGGCGCTGGCGTGCAGGTGCAGGAAGTCAACCGCCTGCTCAACCAGTTCGAGCAGACGCAGAAAATGATGAAGCAATTTTCCAAGGGCGGCATCGGCAAACTGATGCGCGGCATGAAGGGCATGCTGCCGGGGATGGGCGGCTTTCCGGGGCGCTGATCAGCCGCCGCCCTGCGCCAGCCGGGCCGGCGGGTCATAGCGCCAGTCGTTCTGCCAGGCGGCGCGCACCAGGTTGGGGTATTCGGGCTTGCCGAGGCTGCCGTTGTAGCGGCCCAAGGCGCGGAACAGGTCGCCCTTTTCGATGTCCAGATAGTGGCGCAGGATGGTGCAGCCGTAGCGCAGGTTGGTGCGCAGATCGAACAGCGAATCCTCCGGGCGGCCGATGACATTGACCCAGAAGGGCATGACCTGCATGTAGCCGCGCGCGCCGGCGGACGATACGGCGTATTTGCGGAAATTGGATTCGACCTGCATCAGCCCCAGCACCAGTTGCGGGTCCAGCCCGGCGCGGGTGGCTTCGTAATGGATGCTGCGCAAGAGGTCGATGCGGTAGGCGCGGTTGGGTATGCGCTTTTCCAGGCGACGGGACATTTCGCCGAGCCAGTCGGCGGCTTCCAGCGGCGTCTTGAACGAGCTGAGGCTCGGACGGGTATCCGACACCGCCTTGTGCAGCGCGGCCTGGACGCTGGCCGACAGGGGTTCGTATTTCTGCGCCCCGGCCTGCGCCGCCGAGGCGCAGCACAGCAGCAGCGCGGCGGTCAGCCGGCGCACAGCCTTCCCTGGATGAAGGCAAGAATGTCGCCAGCGGCGAGCATGCTGGCCTCGGCGTCCTGGCGGCCCTTGTATTCGAGCTGACCGTTTTTCAGGCCGCGCTCGCCGATCACCACGCGATGCGGGATGCCGATCAGTTCCATGTCGGCGAACATGACGCCGGGGCGCTCGTCGCGGTCGTCGAGCACGGCGTCGATGCCGGCGGCCTTGAAGGCGCCGTACAGCCGGTCGGCCTCTGCCTTGACGGCCTCGCTCTTGTGATAGCCCATGGGCACGATGCAGACGGCGAAGGGGGCGATGGCCGCCGGCAGGACGATGCCCCGCTCATCAAAGCCCTGCTCGACGGCGGCGCCGACGATGCGCGAGACGCCGATGCCGTAGCAGCCCATTTCCATGATCCGGCTCTTGCCGTTTTCATCCAGGTAGGCGCAGTTCAGCGCGGCGGCGTATTTCTGGCGCAACTGGAAGATGTGGCCGACTTCGATGCCGCGCAGGATTTCCAGCCTCCCCTGGCCGTCCGGCGACGGGTCGCCGGCGACGACCTTGCGCAGATCGGCGACTTCCGGCTCCGGCAGGTCGCGGCCGAAATTGACGCCGGAGAGATGCTGGCCGGCCTCGTTGGCGCCGCAGACGAAATCGCCGATGGCGGCGACGGCGCGGTCGGCAATGACCCGGATATTGCGCTTGCCGGCAATGACCGGGCCGATATATCCCGGTTTGCAGCCCAGATATTCTTCGACTTCCGCTTCGCTCGCAAAGCGGAAGGGGTCGAGCGCCGCCAGCTTGGCGGCCTTGATTTCGTTCAGTTCGTGATCGCCGCGCAATAGCAGCAGGGCGAAGGTCTTTTCGCCATTTTCCTTCTCGCTGACCACGGCAATCGACTTGACGATGCGCTCCAGGCCGACGTTCAGAAACGCGGCCACGTCGGCGCAGGCCATCTTGCCGGGCGTCGCCACCTTTTCCATCGGCGCGCCCGCCGGCGGGCGCGGCGCGGGCGGGGCCAGCGCCTCGGCCAGTTCGACATTGGCCGCGTAATCGGATTGCGGGCAGTAGGCGATGGCGTCCTCACCGGAATCGGCCAGCACGTGGAATTCGTGCGAGCCGGTGCCGCCGATCGAGCCGGTATCGGCGGCCACCGCCCGGAATTCGAGGCCCAGGCGCGTGAAGATGCGGCTGTAGGTGGCGTGCATGTTGCCATACTCGCGCTGCAAATCCTCGAAGGAGGCGTGGAAGGAATAGCCGTCCTTCATCAGGAATTCGCGGCCGCGCATGACGCCGAAGCGCGGGCGGATCTCGTCGCGGAACTTGGTCTGGATCTGGTACAGGTGGATGGGCAACTGGCGGTAGCTTTTCACGTCGCGGCGCACGGCGTCGGTGATGACTTCCTCGTGCGTCGGCCCGATGACGAAATCGCGCTGGTGGCGATCCTTGAAACGCAGCAATTCGGGGCCGTATTGCTCCCAGCGCCCGGATTCCTGCCACAGTTCGGCGGGCTGCACCGCCGGCATCAGCAATTCCTGCGCGCCGGCCCGGTCCATTTCCTCGCGCACGATGTTCTCCACCTTGCGCAGCACGCGCAGGCCGAGCGGCATCCAGGTGTAGATGCCGGCGGCCAGGCGCTTGATGTAACCGGCCCGCAGCATCAATTTCTGGCTGACGACCTCGGCGTCGGCGGGGGCTTCCTTGAGAGTGGTGAAGAAGAACTGCGAAGTGCGCATGGAATGCTCTTGAATTCGTTGGGAATTTATCATTTTACACGCCCCCCGCGCTTTGCACCCCAGCGGTCTTTGTGAAAGAATCCGCTCAACAGTAATTTCTTGCAGGGTTCCTATGCTCGACCATGAAGGCTATCGCCCGAATGTCGGCATCATTCTTTGTAACGCGAAGAACGAGGTTTTCTGGGGCAAGCGCATACGGGAGCATTCCTGGCAGTTTCCACAAGGCGGCATCAGGCGCGGCGAATCGCCGGAAGCGGCGATGTACCGCGAACTGTACGAAGAAGTCGGACTCCTGCCGGCGCATGTGCGCATCCTCGGACGAACCAAGGGCTGGTTGCGTTATGAAGTGCCGACACACTGGATCAAGCGCGAATGGCGCGGTTCCTACAAGGGACAGAAGCAGATCTGGTTCCTGTTGCGCCTCGTCGGGCGCGACAACGACGTCAGCTTGCGCGCCACGGCCAAGCCGGAATTCGACGCCTGGCGCTGGAACGACTACTGGGTGCCGCTCGACTCGGTGATCGAATTCAAGCGCGGCGTCTACGAACAGGCGCTTTCGGAGCTGATCCGCTTTCTCGACGCCGACCGGCGCGGCTGGCAGCACCGCCGCGCCGCCGGCAAGCCGGCGGGCGAAGCGCCCGCCAAAGCCGAAGGAGAATGATTCGTGCCGAGCCACTGTAGCCGCTGGGCGCTGATCGGCGCCCTTGCCCTCGCCAGCCCGGCGTTCGCCGCCTCCGACGCCGGGGACGATGACGACGCCTATCTGCCCAAGGTCTGGAAGGAGCAGGAAACCGCATTGCCGCCGCCGCCCGCCGAGAAGAACCTGCAAGCCTTCTATCTCAACGAGGTGGCGCAGAACCGGTTTTTCATCGACACGGAAAGCCTGAGCGTCGGCGCCGACGGCGTCGTCCGCTACACGCTGCTGGTGCTGACGCCGGGCGGCGCGCGCAATGTCAGCTACGAAGGCATGCGCTGCGAAACCCGGCAGTGGCGGGTCTATGCCCTGGGGCGCGCCGACGGGACATGGACGAAAGCACGCAAGGGCGAGTGGATGCCGGTGCGCGACGAATCCGTGAACCGCTACCACGCGGCGCTGTTCCTCGACTATTTCTGCGTCGACGGCGTCATCGCCGACGACGCCGAGGCGATCCGCAAGGCCCTGCGGCGCGCCGGGCGGCGCTAGGCTTCCTCGACGATCTCGAAATCGCTGGTGATCTCGGCGGTCTTGCCGAGCATGGCCGAGGCAGAGCAGTATTTTTCCTTCGACAGCTCGATGGCCCGCGCCACGGCCTCCGGCTTGAGCTTGCGGCCCTTGACGCGGTAGTGCAGGTGGATGCGCGTGAAAACCTTCGGATCCTCGGCGGCGCGCTCGGCTTGCAGGCGGACATCGCAGGCGCTGACGGCGTGCCGGCCCTTTTTCAGGATCAGCACGACATCGAAAGCGCTGCAACCGCCGGTTCCGGCCAGCACGAGTTCCATCGGGCGCGGCCCGATATTGCGCCCGCCGGCCTCCGGCGCGCCGTCCATCACCAGGGCGTGGCCGCTACCCGTTTCGGCGACGAAGCTCATCCCGGCGTCGCCGTCTGTCCATCTGATCGTGCATTCCATGTCGGCTTCTCCTATTTTTCGGGATTTTAGCGGATATCGAAATTCCCGCTCATCGCTGTTTTTCCGCGCCGCAACATGACGGGGGGCTGCCTGCTCGCCTTTTTCGGTTAAACATAGAGCGATGGATTTCACCTGATAACTTATATAAACTTATAATCAATTCACTACATCAGATAAAAATTGTTTATTTCCGCATAAGCATATTCATTGTGCGACGCACAAAAAGCCCTTGCCTCTACCTTGGGATTAGTGCAAAATGCGAAGTATGGAAACGGCGCTGGCTTGCCAAGGACAGCGGCCCGTTCAGGTTTGTCTCCTCCACCCTCCTCCTTTGGTGTGGATTTAACGCGGCTCAGTGAGCCGCGTTTTTTTTGCCGGCTTCCCAGGCCGGGGTTCGGGACTTGCCCGCCGCAGTCACGGCAACGCGCAGGAAGTCATTGACACTTGCGGCCCGCCCAAATTAGAATCAGCGGTTTTACTTGGTCTGCGCCCATATTTTTCAGGACGGCACATACATGAAAACGTTTTCTGCTAAGCCACATGAGGTGAAGCGCGAGTGGTTTGTGGTAGACGCCACGGACAAGGTGCTCGGTCGCGTCGCCACCGAGATCGCTCGCCGCCTGCGCGGCAAGCACAAGGCCATCTACACCCCGCACGTCGATACGGGCGACTTCATCATCGTCACCAATGTCGAAAAACTGACCGTGACCGGCAACAAGGCCGATGACAAGAAGTATTACCGGCACTCCGGCTATCCGGGCGGGATCTACGAAACCAATTTCAAGAAGATGCAGCAGCGTTTCCCTGGCCGCGCCCTGGAAACCGCCGTCAAGGGCATGCTGCCGAAGGGGCCGCTGGGCTACGCGATGCTGAAGAAGCTGAAGTGCTACGCCGGCGACCAGCATCCTCACACCGCCCAGCAGCCGAAGGCGCTGGAAATTTAAGGGGTCATCATGGCTGAAAGTTATTTCTACGGCACCGGCCGCCGCAAGAGCGCCGTCGCCCGCGTGTTCATGAAGCGCGGTTCCGGCGCCATCGTCGTCAATGGCCGTCCGGTCGATCAATTCTTCTCCCGCGAGACTGGCCGCATGATCGTGCGCCAGCCGCTCGAACTGGTGTCGCAGTTGAACGGCTTCGACATCAAGGTCAATGTCAGCGGCGGCGGCGAGTCGGGCCAGGCCGGCGCGGTTCGCCACGGCATCACCCGCGCCCTGATCGAATACGACGCGGCGCTCAAGCCGGCGCTGTCCAAGGCGGGTTTCGTGACCCGCGACGCCCGCGAGGTCGAGCGCAAGAAGGTCGGCTTCCACAAGGCGCGCCGCCGCAAGCAATTCTCCAAGCGCTGAGCGCTGTTTCGCGCCGCCGGAAAGGCTGCCTCAGCGGGCAGCCTTTCTGCTTTTCGGGGCGCGGGGTATCATCCCCCCGTTCCGGGAAATGGCTTCATGCAGGCCCCGCGCAGCGTCCGGTCGGACAGGCGGGGCGTTTTTCCGGCTTTTCTGGAATTTTCGCGGCCTTGGCGCGAAATCCGCATCCATGTTCAGCCTATGCCGTCCCCAGCCGTCAGTCTGAAACTCCGAAAATTTCGCCGGCATTTCGGCATCGCCGCGCCGCGCATGGTCGTGCGCAGCCATGTTCCGTGGCAGTGGTTCCTGCTGCCCGGCGCGCTGCTCGCGCTGCTGCTCGTCGCCGCCTTCTGGCTGCTGATGCAGCGCAGCGAGGCGGGCCTGGTCGGGCGGGAACTGGAGGAATTGCGCGCGCAGTTCCAGACGCAGCAGGCGGAACTGGAGACGCTGCGCTCGACGGCGGGCACGCGGCAGAACGCGGTGAGCATCGAGCGGGCCACGCAGCGCCAGTTGCTGTCCAGGATTCAGGAGCTGGAGCAGGAAAACGGCGTGCTCAAGGAGGATATCCGCATCTTCGAGCGCCTGATTCCTGTGGTCGGCGACGAGGCGGCGCTGCGCCTGGAGAATTTCCGGGTCGCCCAGGATGACGCGGGGCGCTACCGCTATCGCCTGCTGCTCGCCTATCAGCCCAGCAAGCAGAAGCCCGAATTCGCCGGACAACTGCAACTGGCCGTCCATTACCTCTTGGCCGGCAAGGAACATCAGTTGCTGCTGCCGGAGAAAAACGGCGCGGCGCCGGATTATCAACTGGCGGTGAAGCATTTTCTGCGCCGGGAAGGCGTCTTCGATCTGCCGCCGGAAGCCCGGCTGAAGGCGGTCGAGGCGCGGGTGTTGCAGGGTGGTACACTGGCGGGCAAGCGCCTGGCGGAGTTCTAGGCAAAGCGGGAGAAGCGGATGTTCGGAAAAAAATCGGAAGGCGCCCCGCCAGGGCGTATCGATAGTCTCATCGGCGCGGGAACGCGGGTCGAAGGCAGCATCCGCTTCGCCGGCGGCCTGCGCATCGACGGCGAAGTGGTCGGCAGCGTCGAGGCCGCCGAGGGGGCGAGCTATTCCACGCTGGTGTTGAGCGAGCATGCGCGCGTCGAGGGCGCCGTGCATGTCGCGCATCTGGTGACCAACGGCACGGTGGTCGGGCCGGTGGTCGTGGATGAGTCGCTCGAGGTTCAATCGAAAGCGCGTATTCTGGGCGATGTCGAATACGCCATCATAGAAATGCACCAGGGGGCCGTCGTCGAGGGGCGCATGGTGCATCGGAATGAAAAATCGGGGGAACCAACGCTGCTTGGCTCGGACTAAGCCGATTGGTCGTCACCACATATCATCCGCCACCCATTTTTTCAGGAGTCTTGCCATGAATGCAGTTGCCGAAATTTCCGCCTCCCCCCTGGTTTTCACCGACAGCGCGGTGGCCAAGGTCAGGGAATTGATCGACGAGGAGGGCAACCCGGAGCTGAAGCTGCGGGTGTTCGTGACCGGCGGGGGCTGTTCCGGCTTCCAGTACGGCTTCACCTTCGACGAGGAAACCAGCGAGGACGACACGACGCTGGAAAAGGGCGGCGTCACGCTGCTGATCGACCCGATGAGCTACCAGTATCTGGTCGGCGCGGAAATCGATTATTCGGAAGGACTGGAAGGCTCGCAGTTCGTCATCCGCAACCCGAACGCCACGTCGACCTGCGGCTGCGGCTCGTCGTTTTCGGCGTGATTTTCCCGATAGCCGCAAAAATGGCGGCCGCAACGGCCGCTTTCTTTCGGGATGGCGCCTGAGTATCTGGGCGGCAACCGCCTGACGCTGCTCAATTCGGGCGCCGAGTATTTTCCCGCCCTGCTCGCCGCCATCGAGGCGGCCCGCCGCGAAATTTTCCTCGAAAGCTATATCTACGCCGACGACGAGGCCGGGCGCCGGGTCGCCGACGCGCTGTGCCGCGCCGCCGCTCGCGGCGTCATCGTCAATGTGATCGTGGATGGCTTCGGCGCCCGCAATTTCGCCGCCGATTTTCTGCCACGCCTGTCGGCGGCGGGCGTGCGCGCCATGCTCTACCGGCCGGAACTGGGGCGCTTCCGCCTGCGCCGCCACCGCCTGCGTCGCCTGCACCGCAAACTGGCGGTGATCGACGCCCGCCTCGCCTTCGTCGGCGGCATCAACATCGTCGACGACGACAACGCCGCCCCGGAACTGCGCCCGCGCTACGACTACGCGGCGCGCGTCGAAGGCCCGCTGCTCGGCCCCATCCACCATGCCGCGCGGCGCATGTGGGAGATCGTCGCCTGGGCCAATTTCAAGCGCCGCTTCCGGCTGGCGCCGCTTCTCGCGGCGCGGCGCGAGGCCATAGGCGCCCAGTGCGCCGCCTTTCTCATCCGCGACAACATCCGCCACCGCAACGACATCCTGCACGCCTATCTGCACGCCATCGACGCGGCGCGCGAGGAAATCCTGATCGCCAACGCCTATTTCCTGCCCGGCGTGCGCTTCGTCCACGCGCTGGAGGCCGCCGCCCGACGCGGCGTCAGCGTCAGCATCCTGTTGCAGGGCAAGACCGATCACCCCCTGCTGCGCTTTGCCACGCAGGCGCTGTACACCCTGCTGCTGGAACGGGGCATCCGCATCTTCGAGTACGAGAGGAGCTTCATGCACGCCAAGGTCGCCGTCGTCGATGGCGAATGGGCGACCGTCGGCTCGTCGAACATCGACCCGTTCAGCCTCTTGCTGGCCAAGGAAGCCAACCTCGCCGTGCGCGACCGCGCCTTCGCCGGGCAGTTGCGCGCCAGCGTCCTCGAAGCGATGCAGGCCGGCGCCAGGGAAACGCGCCGCGCCGACCTGATCGGCCTGCCCTGGCGCTCGCGCCTGCTGCGCTGGCTGAGTTACGGCATCGTGCGCATCGTCACCGGAATCAGCGGTTACGGCCCCAAACACTGGCAGGCCGACGAGGAAACGCCGGAAATCAAATCGTAGGAAGGGCCTGCCGCCGCGGAATCGCCTCGAAGCGCCAGTGTTGCCGCGCCCAGCGCCAGACTTCGGCGACATCGGCCTGCGCCAGTTCCGCCGGGGCCGGCTGGCCGAGAAAGCCCAGCGCGCGCACCAGTTCGGCCGCGGCGCGCTCGCCGTCCAGCGCCGGCGCCCGCGTCTGCTTGGCGAGCTTTTCGCCGGCGGCATTGGTCGCCACCGGCAGATGGGCGTAGCGCGGCAGCGGGCAGCCCAGGCAGCGTTGCAGCCAGATCTGGCGCGGCGTCGAGGCCAGCAGATCGGCGCCGCGCACGACATCGGTGACGCCCTGCCAGGCGTCGTCGACGACCACCGCCAACTGGTAGGCGAAGGGGCCGTCGGCGCGGCGCAGCACGAAATCGCCGACATCGCGCGCCAGGCATTGACTCTGCGGCCCTTGCAGGCGGTCGGCGAAGGCCGTTTCGCCGGCCTCCACACGCAGCCGCCAGGCCCGCGCCGGACGCCCCGGCGGCAGGCCGGCGCGGCAGGTTCCGGGGTAGGCCAGGCCGCCGTCGATGGCCGGCGACGCCGCCGAATCGGCGATTTCCCGGCGCGAACAGGCGCAGGGGTAGGCCAGGCCGGCCTCGATCAGCTTTTCCAGCGCCTCGCCATAGGCGTCGCCGCGCCGGCTCTGCCAGAGCGCCGGCTCATCCCACTCGAAGCCGAAGCGTTCCAGGGTGCGCAGAATGTCGTCCGCCGCCCCTGGCACATTGCGCGGCGTGTCGACGTCTTCGATGCGCAGCAGCCAGGCGCCATCGTGGCTCCTGGCATCGAGATAGCTGCCGGCGGCGGCGACGAGCGAGCCGAAATGCAGCGGCCCGGTGGGCGACGGGGCAAACCGGCCGCGGTAGCCGGCGGGGGCCGCCGCTTCGCCGCTTATTTCTGCACCAGCTCGATCTTGTAGCCGTCGGGATCATCGACGAAGGCGATGATCGTCGTGCCGTGCTTCATCGGCCCGGCCTCGCGCACGACCTTGCCGCCGCGCCGCCTGATCTCGGCGCAGGCCGCCGCGGCGTCCGGCACCGCCAGCGCCAGGTGGCCGTAGCCGTTGCCCAGGTCATAGCTCGGCGTATCCCAGTTGTGCGTCAGTTCGAGCACGGCGCCTTCGCTTTCCGGGCCGTAGCCGACGAAGGCCAGCGTGAAGCGGCCTTCCGGGAAATCCTCGCGGCGCAAGAGGCGCATGCCGAGCACTTCGGTGTAGAAGGCGATCGAGCGATCGAGGTCGCCGACGCGGATCATGGTGTGAAGAATGCGCATGCTCATTTTCCGTTTTCGTAGATCACGTCGGCGCGCCGGTTTTCGGCCCAGGATTGCTCGTCGCTGCCCGCCCGCCTCGGCTGCGACTTGCCCAGCGACTTGATGGCGACCTGCCCCGCCGCCGCGCCGTTGGCGAGCAGCCGGTCGCGCACGGCGGCGGCGCGGCGCTCGCCGAGGCTCAGGTTGAAACGCTCGCTGCCGCGCTCGTCGGCGTTGCCCTCGATGCGCACCCGCGCCTGCGGGTTGGCGGCCAGGTAGCGGGCGTGGGCGCGCAGCGCCGCTTCGTCGCCGGCCTTCGGCTCGGCGCTGTTGTAATCGAAATAGATGCTGTCCAGCGGGCGCGTCGCGGCTGGCTCGGCCGGCGGGCGGGGGGGCGTCGCCGGTTCGGCGGCGGCGCTGGCCGCCGGGGCCGCCTGGGGCGTTTGCGCCGCTGGCGGCGTGGGCTGGCCGAGCAGGCCCGGATTGACCTTGAGCGGCCCGCTCTGCGGGATGGGCATGATCCGCGTCGCGTCGCGGTTGGCCGTGCAGGCGGCGAGCAGGATGGAAAGCAGGAACGCGGCGGGCAGGGAAAGGCGCATGGTGATCGCGGGGCGGCGTGGCAAATGGTGAATGATAGCCGCTCGGCGAGCCGGGGGCATAGCAGGGGCGCGGAAATAGCGCGGCTGGCGGCGCGTTATTTCATGGCGGAATAAACAAATGAAATTACTGTCTTTACGGTTATAAGCATCCTGGTTACATTGCGTGGCATCGCCACTCTGGAAATCGCTCCGATGAAACCCGTTCGCACCCTCCTCTCCGCCCTGCTGCTGGGCCTGGCCGCCGGCGCCGCGCCGGCCGCCGACATCAGCCTGCTCAATGTCTCCTACGACCCGACCCGCGAGCTGTATCAGGAATACAATGCCGCCTTCGCCAAATACTGGAAGGCGAAAACCGGCGACAATGTCAGCGTCAGGCAGTCGCACGGCGGCTCCGGCAAGCAGGCGCAGTCCGTCATCTACGGGCTGGACGCCGACGTGACGACGCTGGCCCTGGCCTACGACATCGACGCCATCGCCGACCGCGGGCTGCTCCCGCCGGATTGGCAGAAACGCCTGCCGCACAATGCCTCGCCCTATACCTCGACCATCGTCTTTCTGGTGCGCAAGGGCAACCCGAAGGGCATCAAGGACTGGAACGATCTGGTCAAGCCGGGCATCGCCATCGTCACGCCGAACCCGAAAACCTCCGGCGGCGCCCGCTGGAACTATCTGGCGGCCTGGGCCTACGCCCTCGAACAGCCGGGCGGCAGCGAGGCCAGGGCCAGGGAATTCGTCGGCCAGATCTATCGCAACGTCAAGGTGCTCGATTCCGGGGCGCGCGGCTCGACCACCACCTTCGTCGAGCGCGGCATCGGCGACGTGCTGCTGACCTGGGAAAACGAGGCCCATCTGTCGCTGAAGGAACTGGGCGACAAATTCGAGATCGTCGTCCCCTCGCTGTCCATCCTCGCCGAGCCGCCGGTGGCGCTGATCGACAAGAGCGTCGACAAACACGGCGCGCGCCAGGTCGCCCAGGCTTACCTCGACTACCTGTATTCGCCGGAAGGCCAGGAAATCGCCGCGCGCAACTTCTACCGCCCGCGCGACGCCAAGGTGGCGGCCAGGTATGAAAAAACCTTCGCCAAGACCCGGCTGCTGACCGTCGATCAGGTTTTCGGCGGCTGGCGCAATGCCCAGAAGGCGCATTTCGCCGACGGCGGCAGCTTCGACCAGATTTATCTGGTGAAATGAATCCCGCCTGGGGCGGATTTTATCTCGCCCCGGAATAAGCAAATTTATATATCGTCTTTGGGGTTATAAACTGCTCGGCTACATTTGCGCGCTGCCCCCTGTCTGGAGAACCGTCCCGATGAAACCCTTGCGTCATACCCTGTCCGCCCTGCTGCTCGGCATCGTGGCTGGCGGCGCGCTGGCCGACGCCGCGCTGCTCAATGTTTCCTACGATGTCGCCCGCGATGTCTATAAGGATTTCAATCCGCTGTTCCAGAAATACTGGCAGGCGAAAACCGGCGAGAAGCTGGAATTGCGCCAGTCGCACGCCGGTTCGAGCAAGCAGGCGCGGGCGGTGGCCGACGGCCTGGAGGCCGACGTGGTGACCATGAACCAGACCAACGACATCGAATTCCTGGCCGACAAGGGGCTGGTGGCGAAGGACTGGGCCAGGAAATTCCCCAACAACGCCTCGCCCTACACCTCGGCGATGGTCTTCATCGTCCGCCAGGGCAATCCGAAAAACCTGAAGGATTGGGGCGATCTGGCCGGGCCTGGCGTGCAGGTCATCCTGCCGCACCCGAAAACCACCGGCAATGGCCGCAACACCTACCTGTCGGCCTGGGCCTGGGCGCTCCGGCAGCCGGGCGGCAATGAGCAGACGGCGCAGGATTTCCTCGCCCGGCTGTTGAAGAACGCGCCGCTGTTCGCCGCCGGCGGGCGCGACGCCACCACGACCTTCATGCAGCGCGGCCTGGGCGATGTGCTGGTGACTTTCGAGTCGGAGGCCGAAATGATCGCCAAGGAATTCGGCAAGGGCAATTTCACGGTGGTCTATCCCAGCCTGACCATGCAGACGGAATTTCCGGTGGCCATCGTCGAAAAGGTGGTGGACAAGAAGGGAACGCGCCGCCAGGCGACGGCCTATCTCGACTACCTGTGGTCGAAGGAAGGCCAGGAGAACGCCGCCCGCAACTACCTGCGGCCGCGCGACGCCGAATTGCTGAAGAAGTACGCGGAGCACTTCCCGCCGGTCAAGACCTTCACCGTCGACGAGGTGTTCGGCGGCGCCGACAAGGCTTTCGCCGCCCACTTCAAGGACGGCGGCAGCTTCGACCGCATTTATTCCGGCAAATGACGCCATCTGGCGATGACGAACACCCCCCAAACCTCGTCATTCCCGCGCAAGCGGGAATCCACGGGCCTCGCTCCTTGCGCCGCAGCCTGGATTCCCGCCTGCGCGGGAATGACAGACTCTCGTTTGCAACGAGAATCGGCATGAAATTCTGCATGACTCACGCTTCTGGAAAGAAAAACCCATGAGCGCCAAGGCGCCGCGCGTGCTGCCCGGCTTCGGCCTGGCACTGGGCTACACGCTGGTCTATCTGTCGCTGCTGATCCTGCTGCCCTTGGGCGGCATGATCCTGAAAGCCTCCGAACTGGGCCTTGGCCAGATTCTCGACATCGCGCTGGGCGAGCGGGCGCTGGCCGCCTTTCGCGTCAGCTTCGGCGCGGCGCTGCTGGCCGCCGCCGTCAATGCCGTGTTCGGGCTGATCGTGGCCTGGGCGCTGGTGCGCTATTCCTTTCCCGGCAAGCGCCTAGTCGATGCCCTGGTCGATCTGCCCTTCGCGCTGCCCACCGCCGTCGCCGGCGTCACGCTGGCGACGCTGTACGCCGGCAACGGCTGGCTCGGCCGGCATCTCGAACCGCTCGGCCTGAAGATCGCCTATGCGCCGGCCGGCATCGTCGTGGCGCTGATTTTCGTCACCCTGCCCTTCGTCGTGCGCACCCTGCAACCGGTGATCGAGGATATCGAAACCGAAGTCGAGGAAGCCGCCGCCTCGCTGGGCGCCTCGCGCGGCCAGACCTTCGTCCGCGTCATCTTTCCGGCCATCTTCCCGGCGCTGCTGACCGGCTTCGCGCTGGCTTTCGCCAGGGCGCTCGGCGAATTCGGCTCGGTCATCTTCATCGCCGGCAACCTGCCGCTGGTGTCGGAAATCGTGCCGCTGCTCATCATCGCCAAGCTCGAACAGTACGACGTGCTCGGCGCGACGGCGCTGGCCGTCGCCATGCTGGCCATTTCCTTCGTGCTGCTGCTGGCCGTCAACCTGCTGCAATGGTGGACCGCCAACCGCCACCGCAACGCCCGGCCCATCGAGGCGGCCCGCGCCGACGGAGACCAGCCATGAAATCGACCCGCGCCGCCCAGGAACCGGCCTGGGTCCGCGCCGCGCTGTTGGCGGCGGGCCTCGGCTTTCTGCTCTTGTTCCTCGCCCTGCCGCTCTTTGCCGTCTTTGCCGAGGCGCTGGCCCAGGGCTGGCCCATCTACGCGGCGGCGCTGCTGGAACCGGAAACGCGCTCGGCGGTAGGGCTGACCGTGCTCATCGCGCTCATCGCGCTGCCCTTCAACATCGCCTTCGGCGTCGCCGCCGCCTGGGCCATCGCCAAGTTCGAGTTCCGCGGCAAGGCCCTGCTCATCACCCTGATCGACCTGCCCTTCGCCGTCTCGCCGGTGGTCGCCGGCCTGGTGTTCATCCTGCTTTTCGGCGCCCAGGGCGCCTTCGGCCCGTGGCTCTCGGCGCACGAGATCAAGATCATCTTCGCCGTGCCGGGCATGATCCTGGCGACGCTGTTCATCACCTTCCCCTTCATCGCCCGCGAACTGATTCCGCTGATGCAGTCGCAGGGCCGCGACGAGGAAGAAGCCGCCGTCTCGCTCGGCGCTTCCGGCTGGCAGATGTTCTGGCGGGTGACCCTGCCCAACATCAAATGGGGCCTGCTGTACGGCGTCATCCTGTCGAATGCGCGGGCGATG
>Ga0209628_10001601_pt1 | contig 14815 bp, 7 predicted proteins | sample TergutCu122P4_FD_187285 | JGI IMG/M metagenome (GOLD analysis project Ga0209628, IMG submission 187285) | Cubitermes ugandensis P4 segment gut microbial communities from Kakamega Forest, Kenya - Cu122 P4 (SPAdes) (version 2) | ecosystem: Host-associated > Arthropoda: Insects > Digestive system >...
CGAAACATGTAGTTTATACATATTAGAATATACACCTTTTTTCTAATTAGTTGTGTTGTATTGACGATCCTCCTCCCTCCCAACGATGTTTATATTTAATTAACCTAAATTTTAGTGAAATTGTTTTCACGCCCCATGTAATGGTCTTACGGCTATGACTAGATTTTAGGATGATTATTAAAACTGAACATGCTTTGAGCTAATGCCTTAGTCCACTGACATTTCGACGGTGCGTATCGTCTCTTGGTTTCAGGGCTTTATAAAATTTAACGGCTCTGATACACCAAAACCCTTATAACTACAAGAAACTGTTCTATTTCTTCTGCATGAAGTGCTATAAAAACTTACATTATATTTCTTCCAAGTTTATTTTTTTTAAATTTTAAATGACTTTATACGTGGTTTTACATTGATAACACAGATATTAGTGATATATATGATGATTAAAACAGGCTACTACCGCTTAGTGTCATTTCCTCGTTCATAATAATTTTACCATTCGTAACGATATCATTTACTTTGAAAATTATTTGTTAAACAGGTACATAAATCATCCGTGAATGAATTAAGGATTAATATTGGCCTGTATGAGGGTTTTGTCCTGTACTAAACAATGAATAATCCTATCTACACGCAGAGATGTCACTTACTGATACGCTTGTGAATGAAGAGTGATTTTAAACTACTGTAAAATATGCATACTGTAGGAAAACTTGTGAAATCCTGTGATATTTTAAGCATATTAGTGTACATAAGTTCAGAAATATGAATAACGAGCTTTACGATAAATATAGACAGATGGGGATTCAGTATTACTACTAAAGCCTCGAAAACGGGCTACTGAGAAGCAAAAATATGGTTGCCCCCCCCCCACCATATTTTTGCTTCTTAGTAGCCCATTTTCGGTGGATGCACTAATTACTTCACTACACTAATTTAACGGCCGTAAGGAAATACTAGGTTTTGGTTTGTATGCAATGAAACGTTACAACATGACATGTTTAGCTAAATGTTACAACTCGACAATCGATCAATGCATTGCCATGAAATTTGATATCGGAGATATTACTGAATGTTTTAGAAACATTCTAATTGACAAGCGCCCTCTTTTCTTCGAGTGTTACTTTCGGAGTGAAAAATAGTTTGAATGATGATGTTGAAAAGACGAAGAATTTATTTTATGACCAATACACGCTATTCATACTGAGATTTGCGGTTGTCTAGATAATTAAATAAAACGGAGTGAACGCCCTGCCGGTCCCATTGTTCAAACATAATTTCCAAACTTGCATATTCAACAAAGAACAATGGTGTCGCGAACACACGCGATGACTTCCGAAATATCTTACTGTCGATAATAATTACATTACGCTTCCGCCCACAAGGTTTTGTACCTCTTCGTGTAACTAGGAGCGTATTTATTCAACATAGGATGGAGCAGTCTGATGCATTCTTCAGTATATTAAAGTTTAAAATCAGGTTGCTTCTAAATAGTTAAAAAACGGAGAAATACTTTACTATTATCCGCTATTTAAGCATTTCCTAAATTGGACATTTTCTAAAACATCACATACCTTACATTTCACATAGTATTCCGAGCTTCGTTTACATTTTAGTAGTCCAAGTATGTTCTATATATACATGTTCCACTTTTATTCCAAGATGGCTCAGTAAAAAGGGTAATGTAATGTTGTCTAATGCGCTCTTATTGGTGTCTTGCGTAGGCTCAGACCGGGTTAAAAGTCTTACGTTGCAGACAAGATAACAGGGACCGCGCGACCTATTTCGTCAGTGTCAGACCATGTATCGTATGCAATTTACTGCGACACGCCGAATAAAAGTTTCAATAGAAAGATTTAAAAGATACGCACGATGTAAAGAGATGTATTATTACGTGCTGAATAAGTGGGCGAAACCATTGTTAAATAGGACTTGACTCTGGTACACGATCATCTTTAGACGTTTGTTACGTTTCAATCCTCTTTCATAATTCAAAATACTTGCTAAGTTCTTACCCGATACATTCAGAAAGAATAGAAAGATGGAACTCATAAACGATAATTCTACCTTGGAATAGGCTAGATCATGTGTACTACTTTCAAATCTGAAAACAAAAGGTTTATAATCTTAACAAATCACTTTTCCAGAATAACAGATAGATCTTGATATGGTTGGGACCGATTGTAACTTTGCTGTGACGTGTATAATAAAAGCACATGCATATTTGAGAGACCCCTGATTGTGGCCTTCGAGAAATATAAGGTTTCTCTCTAAGTAAGAAAGATAATTATGATTAACGTAATGTGATGACACTGTACCGAGTTATTTCATCTCAGAGAGCAGACATAAAATTTACGATCACTTCCCTGGACAATTTGTGAATAACTGATTCCATGAAACAGACTCCTTGCATGCTAATGCTTTCCTGCTGTGGGATTAGAGCCGCGCTAAAATAGAAATTCTTTGTCTGCTGTAGATCTGGTACTCGGGTATTATTTCACCGAATAAGGATGAACACGTTGAGAGATGCTACGAAATGTGTATGTTCCCTTATAATTTGTTCTGTAAGAGGATAAAACATTAACGACTGTAAGCAAATTAGCGTTGATTATTTGGTGACTACATTTAAATATTCAACCTATTATTTTCATATGTTGTGCGCCTTTGCTAGTAAAGGTGAAGTAAGTGACGGCTTCTACATGTGCTCAAAGAAACACCACTCCTCGAGGGCGTATTGAAGCTCTGAAACAGAATAAGTTGAATAATCACGTTCACGCTACGGCTGTTTTTTCCTTGCAGAAGAAGTCAGAGTACAGAATGAATAGGAGATTCAGTGGGACTGCAAGACGAGTCTGGATGTATTTGAGGGGAGGAAAATCAATTGTATCTCCCGGAAATTAAACTCCGAAACCCTGGTGTTTTCTGATAGCGCTTAATGTTTATCTTTGTCCGTCCGTCTGTCTACTATATGTAATTTAATCTTAACACGTTAAATAAAGTATAGTGAATATTATATACCACCTATATTAACTTTCATAACTCGGCATTTTTTTCATGCAGTGTATGTATGTCTAGTATTACTTCTAACACAAAGAGTGATTACTTTCCTAGACATTATTAACAAGTTTTTCTGTTTAGTTGAGTGTGAGTAATTGCCATGCTGTAGTAACGCGTCATTTGAAAATCCTCCCTCAAATTTGTATATTGAAGTATAAATTAAAATTCCTAACACAGATAAATTTAACTTCACAGGATCTAACATTACTAATAAAAAATGTTAATTTGAAGAGGTTGAAAATATTTGAAGAAAGCTCTGTAGACACTATAGAAGTTAGTACTCTTCTTGTTTTGTTTGCCCATTAAATATTTTGTTTTTGAGATAATAATCATGAAATGTTAAAGTGGATAAAGTGGATTTGTACGTAGTTTTATGTGAAGCCATCCAATTTGTGAATAGATGGTTAGACTTACAAAATTGTCGGTCTATCTCCCTATGTCATACAAACACAAACATTTGTATGTCTTAATTTTACAAAATTCATTCATGATACGAGTATTTTGTTACTCTTTTTAGCTCGTACCATTCAAAATTCTATTTACAGATTATCTTCGTCTTTCTCAGACGAAGTGAAATCTCCATTGCTGCAATATACTAAAAATTTAACTACTAACTTTTAGAGAAATGTGGTACACGTTTCTTTTAAAGACATAAAACACCAAATAAACCCATTCTATAAGTGTCAGCGTCAGTAGGAGAAAAGAATTTTCCTCTTGGACACAGTATACAATGGTTTAAGTTCACAGAGATGGGTACTTGTTAGGAGACTAAAACGTTAACAGCAAGTGAAGTAATTCACAATATCTTCTCGAACCGCAAGGCTTCTTAGCCATTTCAGGAAGAAATCTAATCCATCTTATTTAAAGACCCCGTTCGTACCGCGCAGTACACACATGTCTGCTAATAAGTACTACACAACCTGCGTGTGTATTTGAAACCTTAGTTTTCCAGCATGCAATGCACATGCGCCATCGTCATCTGTGGCCTGCCCCGCCCTACAAAATTTGTCCACATAATCGCATAAACGGCACGATTTTCGGAAAAAAGTTATTGAAAATGAAATGTGTGTTTCGATTTTCTCTATAACGTTTGTCTGAAACATTTTCATTCTAAGAAGAATTGAGCGAGATATAATCAAGAATGTACGAGTATGTTGGTTCTCACGTAATGTGCCCTTTATTCTTGTCCGATTATGTAAAATGAAACTTGGATTTTCTCGGCAGATTTTCGAAAAATTCTCAAATATCAAATTTAATGAAAACCCGCCCAGTGGGAGCCGATGTGTTCCATGCGGACAGACGGACAAACGAACGGACGGACGGACGGACAGACAGAAATGACGAAGCTAATGGTCTCTTTTCGCAAATTTGCGAACGCGCCTACAAACCAATTGTTGATTGCGGTATAGGAAAAAGTCAATGTTTTTTCTTAGATACGTACAAAACATATAAATTCTCTGTAGACAATGTAGAATTTTTGAACTAAAGACTATTGGAGCATACAGTAACCGCTAGGCTTTAAAGGGTTCAGATGTTGACAATAGCGTGACATTTATTCTTAACCAAGCTAGATAAACCCAGTCAAAGATGTCACTTCCTGTTTCATTTATAAACCGAATTATCTCCCTTATACTGAAACATAAGCAATAAATGATGTTCCTACATATTTAAAATACGTATATTTTCGATGGACGGTCCGAGGATCGAATTTCCGTAGATTTTATGTTCCCGTCCAAACCAGCCCTGTGGCCCACCCAGCTTCCTGTGCAATGGGTATCGAGTCTCTTTCCTTGGCGTAAAACAGACAGGGGGTGGCTTTGACCATCACCCCTTATGTAACACCGAAGTTAAAGAAAGACTAGCGCTATTCTTCTACTCAGTTCTGAGAAATGATGGCTTGCTCTAAGAGTGAAATTCATTTACCTAGATTTTCCTTGCTGGTGAAAAAAAAACATTTACAAATTTTCGTTATTTTACATATTAAAGTGGAATAGAATCCATCCCTACCGTCGATAAACACATGTATGCATACTGCACTGCATGAGTTGAAGCAAATATAACGCTGCCTTTTTTCGTCTATGGAGATACACATTTTTCTGAAAAGATTTAATAGAACCGGTTCTAACTGTGAATTTCTTAGCTCTGGGTGTGGGGTGTCGCAGTTATTTATAATAAAATAAAACGACTGTTTAAAACGTGTTCGCATACTACTTATTCTTGCATAAAAATTAGCTGCTAATATTACGTCTCCTGTTCTCATTAAAACAGGTGCATGTAGGCGAACATCATAAACAAAACTTTGTTGTTGTCATTTTATAGTATGTTTGCGTGTTCGAGATCCTAGAGTCTCTTATTTACTTTCCATGACTTCGTTTCTGTGTATTCTTTTTTTTTTTCTCATTACAACTTGAACTTTCACTAGATGCGTATCAAATATGCGGTTAAAAGTAAGACCTTGTCTTAGCAGGTTGCCAAGATACTGAAACGAACATGGCTTTTTTATGCAGCCGAACATTTGAATCAGATCCCAGACAAACTACCCCTTAAAATTTGAACGCGAGATTATTCTAAAATTCTACTGTCGGCTATACGAGTATTTGTCGGGCAAATGTATCTGCACCTTAGTTAAAAACATACCCTCTGAAGTTCTCGAAGTTTACTTTTTTCCCTCAAGTAGTAACATTTGTGGTATTCATTAAAAGAAGTCAGGCCATTTGGAAGTTTCGCTCAGAGGATGTCAAATTACCTTTTGACATATTTATGTACTACTGACCTTTGAACCGAATCCGTGTGTTTTATGTAGCTTTACTCTGTGTAGGCAATTTGTTCGTACAAAAGATTAATTAACTTTAACAGGTAACAAGACGGATAATTTACGTATAATAAAACACTGAGGCACTTCTCTTTTCCATTGTTGCTGTGGAAAAGCAATAAATATTAAATATTCTCAGTGTGTGTCTGTATTCTTGCCTTATTTATCAGGCATCAGACAAGAAATCGTATCTTCTCTGCGCCTTATTATATGGCCACCTATGGCCTGTCTGGTTCTACCATAGTCTTCCACATTATCTCATTGAGGACAATATCTTCGGAAACTTCATTGAAAATAAAATGTTTTCTGATTTTCTCTGCAACTTTTGTCTGAAACACTTCAAATTCTGAGAGGAATTCAGTGAAATACTTTCAGAAATGTGCATAGGTTTTTATGTAAAGTGCCCGTTATTCTAATCAGATTTTAACGAAACGCGAATTTTCGTAATAGATTTTCGAAAAATCCTCAAATATCAAATTCCATGAAACTCCGTCCAGAAGGAGCCGAGTTTTTTAATGCGAACAGACAGATTTGACGAATCTAATAGTCGCTGTACGCAATTTTGAAAATGCGGCCAAAAATTAAGGAATATTCCTTAAGAAGGACGAGTCCAACTACGACAGAAGACTCTTGTGTTTCTCGACAAATCACTTAGGCCGGAAGACATGTTTGTCAGAATATAGTTAGGTGACGTGACAAAGGATGGCAGTGTGGTGGCTCGATGTGCTCGTGGAGATACAGTGCTGAGCAGGAGAGAGAGGACACTACCCTCCATGCTTTGTCTTCGTGTACAAAAATTTCTCTAGAGAGGTAGAAAACTATTTTTCTTTCAGTGTATAAGGTCATATATTAAATCATTAATATAGGAACTGTTCATGCTGCTAAGTTTTTTCAAAATCGTTAGCGTAAGCATATTCCCCCGTTAGAGTTAAGATGTCTGTTACAGAGCCCAGCTATGCGGTCAAACGAGAGAATGGCTAATAGACAGGGAGACGTCGACTTGTGCTTCGCGCAAGTCTCCGCCCCCAGCTAGAACTTTGGCTTGGCTTGGCTGCTAAGTGTTGTGTTATTCCTTTAAACTGGTCGAACGAAACTGCCAAAACCGAAGCGCATTCCGCTAGAAACCTGAAGAAAATCTTGTGCCTCCAAAATCTGTGAGGTCAGCTGTGCACCTCGACTTCTTACCACTTCCGTGTACTCTAAATGACTTATACCGCTCATCGTGATAGGAATTTTAAGGTGCGAAAGAGCGATATTATTTGCATTGGACGCAGTGAGCCTTAATAAGGACCCACTGCGGAGAGGACAGATAACTGACTTTCCGCCTTTTAAATGGATATAACCAGTACTATTTTGAATATTCGGAAATAAAGATAATGTAATTATGGTCATGTAAGAGCGATCGAACCTCAAGAGTTGCAACATAATTGATATTTAAATAAAACAATTAGGACAGTACTCTTCGTGTAGTGTGTTCTTATTAACATACGTCTTAATGGCCAGTTAGGAAAATTATTTAAGGAATACAGCAGTTATTCTTTATTTTCCCCTACCGTCTACTACAGAACATTTAATTACGCATAGTAATAATCAGTTTCAAAACCTCAGTGCTAATTATCTGCTGGAACGATCAGTCTGTAAACTGAACCGGAAGATTCAACACCACGAACACTAACATTTGATAGTCGATACGGTCTTCATCTCTTTCCACACTTCTGTCACTCTCAAACCATAATTCCGTAACATCAGTCTTAATCTTGTTATCTAATTTACTTCTTCGCCTTCCAAGTGGTGTCTTTTCCAAGAGGTTTACCGACTCAAAATAGGTATTCCTTTTATATTCACCATTAATGCTTCATACCCATTCGCTCATTGTCATTCCCTGGACCTAAATGTTCTAACAGCACTTGGTGGCCTGATAAACCACGAATCTATTATTCACCAGCGTGCAGTTAGAGTAGCAAAAGAGTAACAGAAGCTGCTCACTACTTTCAACGATCATATATGTATATATATAAATAATATCACTTTTTATCATTTAAATTAAAGTGGCACACACACACACACACACACACACACACAACTTCTAAGATATTTTACTTGACAGACTTCTAATGTCATAATAATGTTAGTGAATATTTCCAGTAACATCCTTCGTTCAAAATATCTTCCATATATTTATTAAATATAGCGTCATACAACAACAGCATCAATAATTTACAATGGTTACTACTTTCGGTTTCTAGTCAGGCCGTTATCAGACCAAGCATAATTTCGAATTAAAGAAAACCCGTACACTTGTCTTAATATAAGAATTAGAAGAGATCTATTCCCCTTTATATAAACTTGATAAAACTGTTAAAATATATAAGGCAGGTGAAACAAACAATGTATACTAAAAAACAGAAGTGGGCAGCTTAAATGGTTTTATGTATGTTGCACATTGCAGCTACCGTTGCGGTCCCTAGTAATAGCAGTACAGTAAGAAGTACTGTTGTAGTAGTATTATGCGTTGTGGCTAGTACTAGACGACACCATGTGCAGGACCTTTAGTCACAAGTATATACCTCAGATACCCACAAATGCTTCCCTAAAATGCGTAAGACTGTTATGCTGTATCGCCAGAGTATTTTGAATGGAATTTAAAGAACAGATGTATCTACCAAAATTAAGTAAGAATTTCTCATTCTTTATTGTAACATTGAAACATTGCTATTTCCGAAGTCCCTGTTAGTGAAGAGATCCCAATGCTTAAAGAATGTATGTACACGTAGCCCCTTTTTACGCCCTAGTGTTCCTGAAAAGTGGTCGTAAATAAAAATTTACATTCCCAAAAAGGAATAATTCTCTACGATTTTTGCTGCGGCTAAGTTAGGTATTCGGTCGTAGATTGGGGTTGTGTTATTAGTCTTCTCACTTTGTTCCAGTCAGGCTGGTCGTTACTAGGCATGTAAGGGATAATTCAATTCACTGTCACAAGCTTTACTACAGATTCACTTATTACCCACAGATCATACATATTTATGCAGTTGAGATTATTTGTTGCTATTGTTCATCGTTGTGTCAGTTTATTTTCCTTGACTGTGTAATCGTGGCATTTGTAGTCAGAACAAAAAAAAAAGACAAATATAAATCATGTGATCTGCAATAAGCACTATGCGCACGGAGGCCGAAGTATCTTTCAGTAGGCACGCAACGTCCCAGTTCTGTTCTGCGCCGTGAGTTTCGTAGTCTCCCCGTAGGGCTCAAGTGCGCAGCCGACCAGAGGGCGTTAAACCGAAAATTAGACAGCGCAGATTAAGAAGGAGGGTTAATTGGTAAGGGGTGTTAAAGCAACAAGCGTAAAATATAGGGCCGTAAAACAAGGGCAAGGTGTATACTTTCTTTTATTCATGATACATATAAAGTACTTTGTATAACCCTCTGTTTATAATGTATATGTTTATAAAGACACAGCCATATAACTCTGTTAAGCTTCACTTTACGGTAGGTTTCTAGGTTTCTCACTTTTTTCAAACTTTAGGTTTGTTTTCTACAGCCTTTAATTGAACATGTATCCTGTCCATACGAGTAAAGAAATATAGGGTTTGTGACCTTAAATTCCTTTATTTGTTAATTTTCCAAACTAAATGTGTCACATTACAGTTTTTTTTAGCAATAAACAACTTCCTCTTTCAGTTCTCCCAAAACACGCGCGCGCGCGCGCGCACACACACACACACACACACACACACACACACACACACATATCACAAGAGGATTCTCTGGAGCATTACGATACCTCTAAAAATTAACCTCATAATATTACATGCTAAAATGAGAGTATAATTTCTACAAGAATCTGTTACTTAATTAAAACAACTTCGTCATACTTTTCAATAAGAAGTATGGAAAATATCTGAATAATGATTCTATTGGACATTTTCATTAAGAAGTTCTCATTTTGAAATATCAGTTGTATGTCGACTTTAGATGAGACCAAACCGGAGCCCGGGAACAGAAAGTAGTGCTGTAACACCTTACTCCGAAAATTGACACTTTGCATACATACACCAGTCTCTTCTGTTTGCATCATATGTAAGTGTGTTACTTTATCGAATATTGACGACTGTAGTCTGCTGTCACGTAATTTCTTTTTATCTGGAAAAGTGTACCGAAGCTTCAGAGAAACCTGTTGCTTTCGTTGTAAGGGTAGGTACGGGCATCAGCAGAGTTCATCAATCTATCCTGACTGCGACAGAAATATATGAAACGTCAGTTTATATTCACCAAACTTCACAGCCTCACATCCACAGGGACAGCAAACTTAACAGTCGATGAGGCCTTCGAATCTCGTACATATTCAAGTAGCTGGATATCGCAAACATTTATTTGCGAATCCTCATATATGTAATTAGTTCGTTGCTATGGGAAATGGCCAACGGCCTATATGTTGTGACGAGAAGAAAAAATTAATGTGACTTCAATATAGCGGAATTTTAGATAAGTGTTTTCTGGCATCAAATCAACTCCCAAATGCGACCTCCTGATGTCAGGCTTTGTGAAATGCACAGTCGGATAAAGGCTACGTGGATAAGGCAGATGTTCGTGCTTGAAACAGTTCAAACTTATGTAATCGAGGCTGAGGAACGAACAGTGAAATACCCAAGAAAAATAAATGGGAAGTAATTACACACTTATCGCAGATAAACTGAGAAGGGTCCACGTGGGAGACTGAAGTGCCAGTGTAAGTAAAACATTAGAAAAAATTTTATATCAAACATCCTCCGTGCAATAAGTAACATGCAAATAAAATTTATGCCAACTTGTTGCAAACCTTATAGCATATACAAATACAGCGTGTTATACCATACGGGTCTACAAGGACAGAGTGTTCATCCGATGCCTACGCAACTTTCCTGTATCCAGAACGTTCTACTAACACTAAAAGGAAATGGTCGGATGCAAAGTATTTTACTAATTTTGTTCTGGTATCTTAAATATCATTACATGTTTTATGCGATCACTTTGTAATTAACTTTAGAATGTAACTTTTATCTTAATCTCCGACAAAGTTATATATGTTTTACTAAACATCACCACTGTGTGTACTCTCTGTACATGGCTAAATACTACGTATGTTAGCCAAAACAAGTGATATTAATTTTCATGGTATAAAGTGTGCAAAAAGATTGAATAAATCTTGCCTGTATACTAAAATGAATACTTAAGAACTATGTTATTAAGATACTGACAGAATCTACATATCCATTGGCATAGCTAGGTTGTTGTGCAGAGGGCGAGTAATGACAATGGCCGGGCTTAAGAGTTACTTTAAATTTAACAAGACAGAAATATACGCGTAACGTTACATTGTGCCGCGTTCGTGTGAACATTGTTACCACAAAAACACAATAAAACATTTCATGTTCACGGATTGTGGTGCAGATATAACTATCAACGACATAAACTGTTCAGTGTTGCCATGAAAATATAACAGTGAGTACTGTTTACACTGTTGTCCAGCTAAAAAATGTGTCGCATTGTTGTTAACAGTAATGAGTATTAAATAATATGAGTGTGTATGTATTCTTGCCTTAGTTTTTCAGGATGCAAGTCGCATATAGTCTTTGATGTGTCTAGCTCTACAATTTCTTTCACATTATTTCACAAAAGCAGTTAGCCCCTTTTTCATGGTGATTCCTCCCGCATTAAATCCCCTCACACTGGTTGCTCTGGCGCTGAACGAGTGTGGAAGCATGTTGAAATATCGAGAAAGACAAAGCGAAATACAGCCATAGTTTAGTCCCTGTGCACTACAGAACTACAGAAATTAGGATATTGCCACTAGAGCCCATTGTGGGCCTTGGCGATGTGGTGCATAAAGAGCTCCAAACTTCCCGCGGAAAAAAGAGCTCCTGCTATTAATCAAGGAGGAGGTTATGCGGTTCTAATAGCCGGTCTGGAAGAAGTGGTAAAGAGAACAGTCAACTTCCCATTCGGAAATGAAACTTAGATATCTCGTTCATCCAGCCTGTATCTTCCACATCTACCTGGCTCACCCAGTTTCAATAACAGAATGTTGCTTTTGTAGCATCCAATCTACAGAAGAGGTGTATAAAATATCAAATTACGCCTTCTGACTTGTAATAATTTCTAGGAAATGGACATACATAAAATATAAATTTCGGAATTGTAGGCACAAGAAACCACACATACGAGTACATGGGGAGGTTTATTGTGGGGCAGCTTGTTTAAACCTAAGGCAATGAAGCAGTCGATAGGGCTGGAGTGCGGAGCCCTGGGCAGACAAACCACATTACCTGATTTCGCATTGAAATTCTGTTGTATGAATATTGTGTTCTCTTCTCGACTTTTATATCCTCTCGTCCCTCAGTTATTAAGGTGCAGAAATACTCTCGATAATTGGCGACGAGTGAGCACAGGTTAGGTCTACAGATCGTAATTTATTTACTTATTTTTCCTCTATTTATCTAGGCTAACGACCGGATAACCAATAAATCTCGTTTCGATTTCCGGCAAGGGTAAGAAAGTTTCTTCTCTCTAAGGTATCAAGACTGGTTCTGGAGCTGGTGCTGTCTTACTCAGTGGGTACAGGGGGCTCTTTGCAGGGAGTAAGGAAATTGGGAAGTGAGGACGACCACTGACCCCCTCTAGTGCGACTTTAGAAATGAATGGACCTAAAGGTGTACTCCACCACGTACCTCCATAAGTTTAACTTCTTTTTCATTTTGTCTTTATATTATTCTTTTTAAATTATTTGCAGGTTTAAAAGAGGTTGTCACTGTCTGGGTCAATACGAGTCAGTGTCGAATTGTAGTATGAATCGTGAATTGAAAAGGATGTGGGCGGAAGCCATTTTGGCCTCATTTGTTATAATATCCTCATATTTGCATGACAGAACTCAAAAAAGAAAGAGACATTAAAATGCCATATTCCATCTCCGATTCAAGATTTGAAGCCGAGACTCCCCACATAAGAAGCAGCTTGCTACCAATCCGACTGCGATGATCGGTATAAATGCATCACAGACGTAGTAATTTTGTCGGCATAAAGCTTACTTAATAATAAAATAATTCAACATTTCTTACGCCATAAGAACTTGTAAAACTAAACTGTACTTCAATGCCAATGTTAATAAACTTGAATTACCTCAGGTTATGCATTGTATGTCACGATCACATGTAAGGAATAACCGTCATGTTGAGTTAATCGGCGACGGTAATTCCTGCTTTCCTCAACGTCGTCACCAACACAAATATCACTGCAGTCATCACTACAACCGCAAAATTAACCTGGTATATAATTAGCTAAGTATTTGTCAGGTCAATATCTGCTTATTCAATGTTCTAATTCAACTCCGTCACTCTTCTCTTGCGTTCGGACAAACAGAATCAGCAACTGAGTAGTCAAACTGAAGTGAAAACCCAACGACGTTGTTCTAATAATTAACAACGTTGTCTTGCCTTCGTGCTCACGTGACTTATCACTCATTAACCAAACCGGTAATTTTGTGAATCTGCTTGCTAATTACATCTCTCTTTGTAATGTACGACACCGCCTGCCAGCTGTACACGTACGGGCCTTTGTTTCGTCATAATTTCTTGTAAAATTCGTTTTAATATCCTAATTAATCTCTGTGTTTCAAACGCTCTAAAATTATAAGTTACTGCCCCATAAGAGACTACGATAGCGTTCTTCCACGTGCTTGTGGGTATAAATATTATCCATTATCATCCTCCTTTTCAACGCAGTTAAGTGAGCACAGTTGACAGACTATCAGTAAGTAAACCCTAACAAATACAAAGGTCCTGCAAATGAAAACCGAAAAATGGTACAAAATTCGAAATATGAATCAGCCTGTAATAATATTATGTTTATGAACAATGAGAGGCACAGTGATATGCTTCGGAATCAGCTTAAGGAAGTAATTCGAAGAAAACGCCAGGTTTTGTTGTCTTCTGGCGTGTGTGTGCATCATGACAACGCTCGAACTCATACAGCTCTTCATACCTTGAAAGAGATTCAAGATTTATCCTAAATTTGGAGGTGATACACCGTCCGCCATATTCACCAGATTTGGCACCCAGAGATATTAGTTTCTTTTGGCCTCTAAAAGACGCTGTATGCGGAAGTGGACGTCACTTCAAATCCCGCGAGGAGATGAAGGAGGCGTTTCATTCTTGGTTGGTACGGCAACCAAAAAACTTCTTACCCAGAGGAATTTATGCTTTAGTAGAACGTAGGAGGGGGCATGTAGAACGTGGTGGGGACTAGAGTCAATATTAATGTCATTGTGATGTATCTGTTTTGCTATACATAATATTATATATTTTTCCAGATTTTATTTGAATGGCTCCTGTACATAGATATTTCTGCAGAAGAGGCGTGATTGCACGCTCGGCCGCGGTGTAAATGAGGGGCTCCCTTTTTGGATTTTACGCAGCGTAGAATGGTAGTTTCTTACCGACATCATTCTTCTTCGACTGCTCTATAGTTGAAGATGGGCGGGTAGATTTTATCGAAACGTCAGTAAGAAACTACTATAACCGTCCGGCTCACAATTCTCGCTCATTCGGTTCGCATGAAACCTAACTTTCAGGGACTACCGTGGTTTGAGTGTAATGGGCTTGGTGAAGATGAATCATTAACACAGTTTTTGTTCAACTGATAATCTGGAGAATCTTTTATGATTTTATTTTTAGTCGCTGGGCGCTAATTTGATACAGATTTTTATTGCATGCGATAAACGTAGCACGGATCCCTCGCTCACGTAGCATTTGCAATGCAGATTAAACTTGAAGGAATAATAAAGTTATGCTGTCCGAAAGTTGGTAATACTCATTAACTCCAATTTAATGTTATTTGTTTTAAGTTTATAACCCCGTAAAACACTTATAAATTTCTAATTACCTAATTTGTTCTGTTGATCGGGCCTAAATCTGG
>Ga0209628_10001603_pt1 | contig 14801 bp, 14 predicted proteins | sample TergutCu122P4_FD_187285 | JGI IMG/M metagenome (GOLD analysis project Ga0209628, IMG submission 187285) | Cubitermes ugandensis P4 segment gut microbial communities from Kakamega Forest, Kenya - Cu122 P4 (SPAdes) (version 2) | ecosystem: Host-associated > Arthropoda: Insects > Digestive system...
CCCGAAGCCTGCCTGCGCTATTCCGGCGTGACTATCATTGGCGTTACAGTTAAAGAAAGCCCTGATTGGTTAAAAAATCGCCTGACCTCCATTGGTTTACGCCCCATCAATAACATCGTCGACATCACCAATTTTGTACTGCACGAATTGGGCCATCCCCTACATGCGTTCGATGCTGCAAAACTAAAAGGAAATAAAATAAGTGTCCGAACACTTCCTGAAGGCGCTAAATTCGTCACACTCGACGAAGTGGAACGGACTTTGACCAACCAGGACCTGATGATATGCGATGCCGAAGAACCGATAGCCATTGGCGGTGTGTTCGGAGGACTTGATTCGGGGGTCACTGAACAAACGACCACCGTTTTTTTGGAATCAGCCTGTTTCAACCCGTCCTGGGTCAGGCGTACCGCCCGTCGGTTTGGCCTCAACACCGATGCCTCTTTCCGTTTTGAACGGGGTATAGACCCGAATCAAACGATTTATGCCCTTAAAAGGGCAGCGCTCCTGATGTCAGAAATCGCCGGAGGCGTCATTACAGGGGACATTCAGGATGTGTATCCGCAGATCATCGAACCATTTCCGGTTGACTTGACCTTCCAGAAAATCAACGCGTTGATCGGAAAAGAAATTCCTGTCGACACGATAAAAACGATTTTCACTTCCCTTGATATCACCATCGCCTCCGAAACCGATAAAGGTTTATCCGTACGCGTCCCGGTCTATCGGTATGATGTCCGACGCGACGTCGATGTGATCGAAGAACTTTTACGTATTTACGGGTATAACAATGTCGCGTGTGGCGAACAGGTACGTGCGTCACTGTGCTATCAGACGCCCACCGATAAAAGCTACAAGTTAGAAAACATCATTTCGGAACAATTGTGCGGCGCCGGTTTTTCGGAGATCATCAACAATTCATTGACCCGTTCGGCTTATTACGACGAACAATCGACCTATCCGATATCCCGTTGTGTCTTTTTAAAAAATCCGCTCAGCACCGATCTGAATGCCATGCGGCAAACACTGCTTTTCGGCGGTTTGCTAAGCATCGCCTTTAACATCAACCATAAAAACAAGAATATCCGCTTCTTTGAGTTTGGCAATTGTTACGCTTTGCTTTCACCTCAAGAAGAGTCCCCTGCGGGGAGGGTTGAGGACGTCTTTCACGAAGACTATCGCCTCGGTTTGTGGCTATCGGGCAAACGCACTGAAAACAACTGGGCGCACGTTGATGAAGCCTCTTCCATCTATGAATTAAAAGCGCACATCGAAAATGTGTTGCGCCGAACAGGCATCCGCGCTGAAAAGCTTATCTGGAGCAGTTTGTCGAACGACATCTTTTCGGAGGGCATGGCTATAACCTCTAAGAAGGGCGACCTGTTGGGTACATTCGGCATCGTCAATAAAAACATACTCAAAAAAATGGCTGTTGACAATGAGGTTTATTTTGCAGAGTTATCATGGTCGACACTTTACAATCACATTCAAAAAGAACCGGTGACCTTCCGCGAAATCCCGAAGTTCCCCGAAGTGAAACGTGATCTGGCGTTACTGACCGATAAAAGCGTCACCTTTGATGACATCCGAAAGGTCGCCTTGAACAGCGAACAACACGTCCTGAACGAAGTTGTTTTATTTGATGTCTTTGAAGGGAAAAATCTCCCGCCGGACAAAAAATCCTATGCCGTCAGTTTCTACCTGCAAGACCGCGAAAAGACGCTGACCGACTCCCAGATCGACGCCATCATGTCGAAAATCCAAAAAAACTTGGAATCCCGTCTCACCGTCCAACGCAGGTAGAACCTGCAATCCTGTTATTTTAGCACGCAGATGACGCAGATTCTACATCCCCCTGCCCCCTTCAAAGGGGGAATTTAAATCTTAAATTTTAAATCTTTATATATGGGCAGAGCGTTTGAATATCGAAAAGCAAGAAAGTTGAAACGATGGGGCAACATGTCCCGTGTTTTCACTAAGATAGGTAAAGAAATCCAGATGGCCGCTAAAGCTGGCGGACCAGATCCTGAAACAAATCCGCGCTTACGGGCATTGATCCAAACGGCCAAAAAAGAAAATATGCCGAAGGAAAATGTAGAGCGCGCCATTAAAAAAGCGACATCCAAAGATTCGACCGATTACAAAGAAATGAACTACGAGGGCTACGGCCCACACGGTATTGCAATCTTTGTTGAGACAGCCACCGACAATACCACCCGAACCGTTGGTAATGTACGCAGTTACTTCAACAAGTTCGGCGGTTCATTGGGCACCACCGGTTCGTTGGAATTTCTCTTCGACCATAAATGCGTCTTTCACATTCTGAAAAAAGAAGGTCTCTCGTTGGACGACCTCGAATTGGAACTGATTGATTATGGCGCCGACGAACTCGAAGAAGATGAAGATGAAATCATTATCTACGGCGATTTTTCACAAAACACCGCCATTCAGAACTATTTGGAAGATCATGGTTTCGAAATTACCACCAGCGAATTCGTCCGCATTCCGAACGACCTCAAGGAAGTTTCGCCCGAACACCGCGAATCAGTCGAAAAACTGATCGAAAAATTAGAAGAGGATGAGGACGTCCAAAACGTTTTCCACAACATGGCTTAACAGGGACTTCAAAAAACCCCAAACTCTGCGTTACGCTCCATCGGCAAAATGCTCATTTACTTCAAGTAAACTCCGCTTTTGCCTCTGTCGCAAGCCTTGATTTTGGGGTTTTTTGAAGTCCCTTAATCGGGCTTTTCTAAAATAAACAATCCCGAACTCACGTTCGGGATTGTTCCAATTAATCACTAATAAACTTTTTGCCTTAAAAGAACAAATAATATGAAGAAGTATTACAACAATGGGGCAAAGGTACAATACTTTACTTCAAACGAAATCATTATTTTTCCTATATTGAACCAATTTATCCTGTTTTTGTACAAAACACTGTTTTTTAAGTACAAACGTTATTATTGGTCTGGCGCTTCAAGGAGATCGGCAGGCAATTGAAGACCCTGCGGCGCATCGGTTTGGGAGTTTCCGAAATCAGGTAATGAGGTGTTTACCGGAGCGCTGATATGATCCAATACTTCCGAGCCTGTTTTAGCTCTTTCATGCGGGATAAGCGCGGTAATACCGATGCAAAGCAACAGCACCGAACTGGCCAATATCCATGTGGCCTTTTCTAAAAAATCGGTCGTCTTGCGAACCCCCAGTACCTGGTTGGACGATGAAAAACCGGAGGCTAAACCTCCTCCTTTTGAATTTTGAACTAAAACGATAAATACCAATAAGACGGAGCAAATGAGTATTAAAATCGAAACAAAAACGTACATTTCTTTATTTTTTAAAGTTAATAATCCTCTCTAAATAGCGAATTTGGTCTGCAAAGTAAAGGTTTTTTTTTGGATATTTCAAACTTAATACCCGAATTATTTCCAATGCCTTGTCATAACGCTTCTGACTGATATACACACGAGCCAGAGTTTCAGTGAAATAGGAGTCGTCTAAGGCGTCACCTTCGGGAATAATTGATGCTGCCGTTTCACCTTCAGCAACCGGTTCGGGGGCTTTTGTTGCAACAGTTTGATTCAATCGTTGCGCTAAAAGATGACCTTCGATGGCAATAAACGAATCAATTAAGTCTTGTCGTTTCAAACGGTTATCATTTCCCTCTTCCGAGGGGATGTCGTCGGCATGACGGGCTAACCATCCCGCATAATCGGCAGTCGCCGCCACCGGTGATATCGGTTTCGATACGAAGGACGAAACAAAATCTTTTTCATCCAGTTCTTCGGCAGGCATCACTTTTTCAATGACTTGAAGCGCATTTTCCAACTTATTTTCAACTGCATCCGTTTTTTTTGTTTCATCCTCCGGCCAATCTGTGATCAGCAGATAAAGCATACGGCGGTCGGGAATAAAAATAGACATTTTTTTGACTTCCTTTTCGAAACGAATATCCTGGAGCAGGGATAGATTTTTCAGGTAAAGCATCCGCGCCGCATGAAAATACGGATAATCATCGATCATTTGCCTGAGTTCCAATAACGTCGATTTGTTCAACAAAGACGGGTTGGCCATCCATTCATAAATTTCTGTGCAAGTCATGTCTTTACCATTTTGCTACGGTTTCATTAAAAATAAGATCGACTATCTCTTTGATAATGAGTTCACACAACTCATCTTCCACTTCTCCAATGGTTTTTGAATTATCAAATTCCTGCTTGGCCGAAAACGTTTGTTCCAAGTCGTTCTCGGCATTGTTATTATCGGTAAATCGCACCCGTACTGTGATCGTCAACCGCGTCTGCGAGGCAAACATATCTTCGCGTACAGCCATGGGCGTAAAACTGTACCCCGTAATTTCGCCTTCAAGGTTTAAATCACCGCCAGAACGAAGAATGTTGAGCTTGGTCTGCTTCGTATATTTATCTTTCAGCGCTTCGGAAAATTTCTGCGCTAAGGAGGCATTAACCAATTGGGCTACATTAGGGAAGTCCTGGATGGAGATCGACTTTGTTTTTGTATAATCAATGGTCGACTGGGTCTTGAAATTATACGATATGGAACAGGACCAAAGGAGCCATCCGGCGAAAAAAAACGCGAAAGCGCGAAGACACGAAGGCATTGCTGATATCATTTTATTTTTCATTCCAATCCAAATTCTTTAATTTTCCGGTAAAGCGTTCGCTCGGAGATCTGCAAGTCGGCAGCCGCATTTTTCCGGCGTCCGCCATGACGGTCTAACGCTTTACGTATCATATCTTTTTCTACATCCTCAAGCGAGAGGGCTTCTTCGACCGTTTCGGCATCCTGAATAGGCGTATGGCGTATGTTCGTCGGATGAACCGGCGGAGCCGCATACATTTGATTGTCGATTGGTTCCATAGGCAAACCGCCATTCATGATGTCGTGGACTAACTTCTTCAATTCATTTACATCTTTCCGCATATCAAATAACACCTGATAAAGAATCTCCCTTTCACTTGAAAAGATTTTTTTATCGTCGGCATGATGCGAAGCTAAAACCGGGAGCTTCTCAATCGCGATGTCGGGCAGGTGCATCCGCAAAACCTCAGCCGTGATTTCCCTGTTTTCTTCAATCACGGATATACGCTCCACGATATTCTTGAGTTCACGCACATTCCCCGGCCACCGGTAGGCGATCAGCAGTTGACGCGCATCGTCATCCAAATGAATCGGAGGCATCCGGTATTTGTCGGCGCAATCGGCGGCGAATTTCCGGAAAAGCAACAACACATCATCCTGACGCTCGCGCAAGGGCGGTATACGCATAGGCACCGTACATAACCGGTAGTAAAGGTCTTCCCTGAATTTATGGTGTGATACGGCTTCGACCAAGTTGACGTTAGTCGCGGCGACAATGCGCACATTCGTCTTCTGAACTTTTGAAGAGCCTACTTTCATAAACTCGCCCGATTCGAGTACCCGTAAGAGGCGAACCTGAGTCGATAGCGGCAGTTCGCCAACCTCATCTAAAAAAATCGTACCCCCGTCGGCCACTTCAAAATAACCCTTCCGTAAATCTTTCGCATCGGTAAAAGAGCCTTTTTCATGACCAAATAACTCAGAGTCAATCGTTCCTTCAGGGATGGCTCCACAGTTGACCGCGATATATTGGGCATGTTTTCGCGGGCTATTTTGATGAATGATTTGCGGAAAAGATTCTTTACCTACACCGCTCTCTCCGGAAATCAAAACGGATAAATCCGTCGGAGCAACCTGCAAAGCGACATCAATAGCCCGTAAGAGTTCAGGGTTATTACCAATGATCCCGAATCGCTGTTTGACTTGCTGTACATTCGTATTATTTGTCATCTCATCAACCTGCAAATTTTTCAGTTTAGCCTGACAAAATTACAACATTTCTTCCATCAAAACAAAAAAAATAAAAAAAATAGGATGAATAAGCGATGTTATCCGAATAAAGAGGTGAAAAATCGGGTATTTTTTATATTTTTGCACCGCGAATTTAAGCCTGTTTATATGAATATCGGAGGTAATAATTTTCTCGAGCGCTTGCCCGCTGTGACCAAGAACCTGATCATCATCAATGTTCTTTTTTGGTTGGCTACACTTTTCATGTCCAAAATCGATTTGACCGGCACTTTAGGTTTGCATTATCCGCTCTCAAAAGACTTCCGCCTGTACCAGATCGTGTCGTATATGTTTATGCACGCCTCCCTCGCCCATATTTTTTTCAACATGTTTGCGGTCTATATGTTCGGTCGGGTCATCGAATCCGAATGGGGGTCGAAACGATTCCTGACCTATTACATGGTCACGGGCATGGGCGCCGGCATCATTCAGATTTTAGTGGCCTTTTTCCGGATTAAAGCGATAGAAGCAAATTTAGACGCCGAATCGATTGCAGTTGTTTACCGTGATGGCTTGGACATTATCAAACAAGGCAAACAATTTACCGATCCTTTGCTCAGGCAACTGAATATGCAGATCAATGCAACAACTGTGGGCGCTTCGGGCGCCGTTTTCGGTATCCTCCTCGCTTTTGGGATGATGTTTCCAAACATGCCCTTGTATATCATCCCCTTCCCTTTCCCTATCAAAGCCAAATACGTGGTGATCGGTTACGGCGCTATCGAATTAGTTGCAGGCGTCGCCAACTTCAGTTTCGATAATATCGCCCACTTTGCGCATCTCGGCGGCATGTTGTTCGGTGTGTTTATGGTTTTATACTGGCGAAAAAAAGACAGGAACAATGGCAACTTTTTTTACTGAAATAAAACGCCGGTTCTATGCCGGAACGATTGTGGCCAAATTTATATCTATTAATGGAGGGGTCTTCATCCTTATCCGACTTTCTATTGTCATTTTCAACCTTTTTCTAAAACAGACCTTTTTTGTTACTTTTCTCGAAGTACCCTCCAATCTGGAGTTTTTGATCTACAGACCATGGACGATCTTCACTTATATGTTTGTCCACATCGATTTCCTTCACATCCTGTTCAACATGTTATGGCTCTACTGGTTTGGGAAAATCTTCCTTCAGTTTTTCACCGGACGGCAGTTTGGCGGTCTTTACGTGCTTGGAGGGATCGCGGGCGCCGTTTTTTTTCTGCTCGCTTACAATACGTTTCCTTACCTGAAACAAATGGCGGCGATGAGTTTTCTGGCCGGTGCGTCCGCTTCGGTCATGGCCATTGTTTTTGCCATCTCATTTTACCAGAAGAATTATACGATAAACCTGCTTCTCATCGGACCGATCAAACTGATTTACTTAGCTATCGGCGTTTTAATCATTGATGTTTTGGCTATCACCTCCGAAAATGCCGGCGGGCATATTGCGCATATCGGAGGCGCACTGACCGGCATCCTTTATGCAGCGCAATACCAAAAGGGAAAAGATACCACCAAAATAATTAACAGGCTGATTGACCGTTTTGTCAATTTTTTCAAACACAAGCCAGATTTCAAAATTCACCGGACGAAAAAATCGTTTTCAAAACAAAACAATCAACCCCGTCCCGGTCAACGCGAATCGGACGAAGCCTATCTCCGCCGGAAAAGTGAAGAAAACCGGATGATCGACGAAATTTTAGATAAACTCAAACATTCGGGATACGAAAGCCTCTCAACCGAGGAAAAAAAACGGTTGTTCGATGCCAGCAAAAAATAATTGATTATCTTTGCAGCCTCATCAAAACACAGGAAAATGAATCTTATCATAGAGCAAGGGAATACAATGCTAAAAATGGCTGTGTTCGACGACGACCAGATGGTAGCGTTTTCTTTCACAGATAACCGCGAATCAGCGCATATCCTTGATTTCATCAAATCCTATCGACCGGATCAGGGGATCATGTCGTCTGTTATTGATCGGGATGAATCGTTGATAAAATCTTTGCAGGCAGAGTTAGCCTTTTTTTTATGGTTTGACGAACGTGTAACCCTCCCTGTAAAGATTGCATATGAAACGGTTCATACGCTGGGGAAAGACCGTATAGCCGCCGTTATCGGCGCTTATGTCCTTCAACCCGCGAAAAATGTGTTAGTCATTGACGCGGGAACAGCCCTGACCTATGAAATGCTTGAGGCATCAGGAATTTATAAAGGTGGAACGATTTCGCCCGGAATGACCACCCGTTTTCGTGCGCTCAACCGGTTCACACAACAACTGCCCTTAGTCAGCGAAAACGGAGAGACGCCATTGATCGGGACAAACACCGAAAACGCCATCAGAGCGGGTGTAGTCAATGGAATAACGTTTGAAATGGACGGTTATATCGATGCTATAAAAGCAAAATACGATGATGTCGTTGTTTATTTAACCGGAGGACATGCATTTTATTTTGAAAAACGACTAAAGAATCATATCTTTGCCGCGCCAAAACTGACATTAATTGGTTTAAACAGAATATTGAAAGATCATGCAAAAAAGGACTAACCGGATTCAGTTGTTAGGACTGTTGTTTTTGATGACAATCGCATCGACAGCTCAAAACAGCGTCAATTCGCCTTATACACGTTACGGTTACGGGGAGATAGCAAATCACTCCTTTGGCGCTGGAAGGTCGATGGGAGGTATAGGCATCGGATTACGTTCGTCGAATCAGATCAATCCCATGAACCCGGCTTCCTATTCAAACATGGACAGCATGACGTTTCTCTTCGACTTCGGCGCGTCATTTCAATTTTCCAAGTTTAAAGAAGGGACAAACAAACAGACCGACATGAACGGTAACGTCGATTACATCGCCATGCAGTTTCCGATTTTCAAACGCGTCGCTTTTAGCGCTGGACTGCTTCCCTATTCGCATGTGGGTTACAAATTTGGAGAGGTCAAGACATCGCCCGACGGTCAACGTTATACAGAATCGTTTCAAGGTGCAGGCGGATTAAACCAATTGTACGGTGGACTGTCTATTGAAATATGGAAGAAGCGTCTTTCCATCGGTTCAAATATAAATTATGTATTCGGTACGATCAACCAATCAGCGCGGATTGATTATCTTTCCGATGCGACTACATCGGTCATACGAAGTAAGTCGACTGAACTCAAAGATGTCCTTTTCGATTTCGGACTGCAATTCGTTCAACCGGTGAGCAAAACGGATCAGTTTGTCGTTGGGTTGACGTATACGCCGAAAAAACAGTTTAAAAACAAACGGTTCACACAGGAACAAAACGGCTCGGAAATCGTTTCGTCCGATACGACAACCAACTTAGCGCACGAAACCCCTCTCGGATATGGCTTTGGGATATCGTATACGAAGGCGAATAAATTCATTGCCGCCTTGGATTTTTCGTTTCAGGAATGGAGTAAAGTCGCCTTCGACGGGAAAATGAATGAATTCAACAACCGTTCGCGAATAGCTGCCGGCTTTGAATTAATCCCGAATTTATATTCCCGACCCTACATCAACCGAATAAGATACAGGGCAGGTTTGAATTACACCAACTCCTACATCAAGGTTAATAGCAATGGGTATAAAGAATTCGGCGCTACGCTGGGAGCGGGATTTCCGATAAGCGATGCCCGGTCGTTTGTTAATTTTTCGGTCGAATACGTCAAAATTGTACCGGACATCAAGACGATGATTAATGAGGATTATTTTCGAATGACACTGAGTTTTACATTTAATGAATATTGGTTTTTTAAACGGAGAGTTGATTGATTGTTGAACAACTAAAAAATTAAAAGATATGAAAAATAAAATTTTAATAACCGTATTAAGCTGTTGCATAGTCATAGGGGCTATTGCGCAAACAGGAAGAGCATCCGGAACAACGCATGGGAAGGGTGAAGACAGCCTTCGCTGCCTCGTAAACATCAATTTGTTCATTCCCTATGTGAACTCAAAAAACTTTACCGATGCGCTTCCGTACTGGAAAGCCGTGTACGAGGAATGTCCTGCATCCCACAGGAATATTTACATTATGGGTGCAAGCATTATAAATTGGCAGATCGAGCAGGAATCCGATCCGGCTAAAAAAGAAGCGTTGATCGATGCGATGATGACATTATATGACGATCGCGTCAAGTACTTCGGTCAACGCGATCCACGCGACCGTAAAGATATCGTCGTTGGTCGTAAAGCGCAAGCCTACAATCAATTGAAGGGTGAAAATTCCGACTTTCATCTGATTTACAAATGGACAGGTGAAGCGATTAATGAGTTTAAAGAAAAAACAGATCCGTTAACGGTTTCACTGTATATGTTTTCTTCATTTAAGTTGATGCAGAACGACAAAGAGAATCTTAAAACGCAATACATCAACGACTTCACCAAAAGCTCCGACATCATGGATGCGTTGCTTTTAGAAGCCGAAGCAGCCAAAGATGAAAATCGCATCGACAATATTACTGCCCGAAAAGCCGATTTTGAGCAGAATTTTTTCTCAAGCGGCGTTGCCGAATGTCCGATTATTGAAGAAATCTTCACGCCACGCATCGAAGATAACAAGTCCAATTTAGATTTTCTGAAAGAAACGATGGTTTTACTGCGCCGGTTGAAATGTACCGAGACGGATTTATTTATCACCGCTTCGGAATATGCGTATAAAATTGAACCAACAGCCGAATCGGCCATGGGACTTGGTCAAAAAGCATTAAAAAGCAAAGACATTGTTACGGCAGAAAGATATTTTAATGAAGCCATTGCCATGTCAACCAATAAGGAAACGAAAGCCGACCTTTATTACGTTTTGGGCACCATCGCTTTGAACCAAAATCAATTTGCAAAAGTGAAGCAACTGATCACGAAATGCCTTGCTGAAAATCCCAATTATGGACGGGCTTACCAGTTGTTGGCATCAGCCTACGGTATTGGAGGCCGGAATCTTTACCCTGACGACCCGGTGCTGTCAAAATGTATTTTTTACGCCGTCGTCGAAAAATTAGAAAAAGCGCGCCAGGTTGACCCCTCTCTTGCCGGTGAAATCAACCCGCTCATCACAAAGTATAGCGCCGGATTCCCGACGAAAGAAGAAGTGTTTATGCACTCCGAATTAGAAGCAGGCGGAACTTTTTTGATCGGCGGTTGGGTCAACGAAACGGTTAAAATCAGATAAATCTGTGTTTCTCTATCGGATAAATCCCATCAGAGGCATGGCAATTGTTTTACTGACAATTGTAATGCCTCTCTCTTTTCTTTTATCCTGTAACCGTGATAAAAAAGAGGCGATTGAAGTCGTCTTCGACCCGCAAACATCCTCTACCTTAAAACAAACGAATGTATTATCGCTCATTTCCGATTCGGGTGTCACCAGATACAAACTCATCACGCCCACTTTTTTGTTATTCGAAAAAGCGTCCGACCCGTATCATTTTTACCCTGACGGCGTTTATATCGAGAAATTTGATACCGCTTTAAATATCGAAGCCAGCTTAAAAGCCGATACGGCTTACTACTATGAACGGCGGAAATTGTATGAAGGTAAAGGGAATGTGGATATCACGAATTATGACGGCGTGCGTTTTGAGACCTCCCACATCTTCTGGGACACCCAAAATCACACCATCTATTCGGATTCGTTCATCCGCATTACCAAAGGCGATATGATCAATACCGGTTACGGATTCACCTCCAATGAAAACATGAGCGTCTATGAAATCCGCTTACCATCCGCCGAAATGCTTATTGAAACACAACGACGCACAACACCAGCCGACTCTATTAATTAACATTCAATTATTCATTATTCAATTATTCATTATTCATTATTATTGCTTATCTTTGCGCCCTCAAATTAATTATTTTTAAAAAAAATGGCAACACTTGAAAAAATACGAAACAGAGCCGGACTATTAGTCGCGGTTGTAGGATTAGCTTTATTTGCGTTTATTATGGGAGACCTCCTGAACTCGAGTTCTTCTTTCCGGAACAGCAACCAGAATGTCGTGGTTTCAGTCAACGGAAAAGCAGTTGATTATCAGGAGTACATATCACGCGAAAACGATTTGACGGAAAGGTATAAACTGCAGATGAATTCACAGAACCTCAACGAAACGTATATGAATCAGATCCGTCAAGCTGTCTATGAAGAAATAATCATGGAAAACATCCTCGAACCGCGTTTCAATGAATTAGGCATCACCATCACGGCTCAAGAAATGACCGATATGGTTGAAGGTGAAAATATCTCGCCTCTCCTTCTTCAAAACCAATGGTTTCAGAATCCCGAAACACGTTCATTCGACAGATATTCGCTCAGCATGTTCTTGAATAACATTAAAAACATTGAAACGCTACCAGCCAATGCCCAGATGCAATGGATGCAATACCGGACGATGTGGATGTATTGGGAAAAAGACATCAAGCGTAACCGTTTGTACGAAAAATACACAACGCTGCTTTCGAAAGCCGTAGTGTCCAACTCCTTAGATGCCAAAGACGCTTTCGATAACTCGAATGTCAGTTCCGATATTGTATTTGCCATGGGGTCGTTTTCAGCGATCGACGATTCTTTAGTTAACATCTCAGCCGCCGAGATAGAAAAACGATTCAATGAACGGAAAGAAATGTTCCGTCAACAGGAAACCTGTGTCATTGATTATATTGCAGTGGACATAGTTCCCAGTCCACAAGACTTCGAACAAGCGTCGAAAGACATGAATGCCGTGCGTGCAGAATTGGAAACGACCGACAATGTCGCTGCTTTGACGAATGAGAAATCGGAACGCAAATTCACCAATGCATTCTATTCGATTGATGCGGTCAGTGTCGATCCGGATTTAGTCGATTTTTTCAAATCAGCATCTGTTGGCGACATCGATGGCCCCAGGTTTAAAGATAACCAATACCGTATTTTACATTTGGTAGATAAAATGGAAAATGCCGATTCCGTGAAAGTGTTTATTTTGTCGCCGGCTGCACGAGCCACTGAAACCGAAACTAAGGCTTATGTGGACAGTCTGTTCAACTTGGTAACTAAAGGGGCGGATTTTACTGAATTGGTGCAACAATACTCTGTCGACCAGATGAAGGAGATGGGCGGCGAAATCGGTTGGGTCACCGAAGCCGGAGCGCTCCAGATGATCAACGAAGAGTTCAAAAAAACGGTTTTTTCGTTGGCCATCGGCCAAAGCGCCATCGTCAAATCCAATTACGGTCTTCATATTGTCAAGGTCACCGAGCGGACAAAAAAAGTACCTAAGTTTAAGGTAGCCGACATCGTTTATACGGTGTCGCCAAGTTCGGCGACACGAAGCCAACTGTACAATTCACTCAACCAGTTTATCGCCCAAAACAACAGCCCCGAAAAAATTGAAGCATCGGCAAAGGATAACGGATATAACTTGATATCGAATGTGCGCGTTGTCAGTACAGATGTGATTGTGGGAACCGTATCGGGTGCGCGCCAAGTGGTCAGATGGGCGTTCACAAATAAAAGAGGACAAATTTCGGACATTATCGAATGTGAAAATGCGTTTGTTATAGCTACGCATAAAGGCCGGCTACCCGAAGGATACCAATCGTTAGCCACGGCAACCCCTCAACTGAAAAACGAATTAACAGCCCTAAAGAAAAGCGAAATGTATGCGTCCAAGCTGAAATTAAAAAATTTATCGACAATCGAAGATTATGCTGAAGAAATGGGTTCTATCCCTGACTCTGTCAAATTTGTGACCATGTCGACTTCACGCATCGCCAATATCGGTATGGAACCCAGACTCAATGCATTTATTACATTTTCACCGGTTAATAAGGTCAGTGAACCCGTTGCCGGTAATAATGGCGTTTATGTATTCGAGGTCACAAACCGCACGAACGACCAGCAAACATTCGTCAAAGAAAATCAAATCAGAATGTTGGAATCGAATAATTCATACCGCATCGGCGGATATGTCTTCCGCTATATGCAGCAACACGCTAAAATAGAAGATAACCGTATTCGTTTCTTCTAAATGGAAACGTATAGAAACCCCAAACCCGGCGTTATGCTTCATCGGCAAAATGCTCATTAGATTCTATGGAATTTAAAAAACCTCTTTTGGGTATGACTTTGGGGGAGTTGAACGAAGTGACGTCGAAGCTGTCGCTTCCGTCCTATGCTTCCCGACAAATGGCCGATTGGCTCTACCGGAAACACATCCGGACGATTGACGAAATGACCAATATCTCCGCCACGAAGCGCAAACACCTGTCTATGCGCTATGAGATCGGTTGTCAGTCCCCCGTTGAAACGATTACATCGGTCGACCAGACGGTCAAATCTCTTTTTGCTGTAAACAATAACACCCATTTTGTAGAATCGGTTTTTATCCCTTCCAAAGAGAGAGCCACCCTTTGTGTGTCTTCCCAAGTGGGATGTAAAATGAATTGCATCTTCTGCAAGACAGGTAAACAGGGATTCCAAGCGCAACTCTCTGCCCATGAGATATTTAATCAGATTCATTCCGCGCCGGAAAATAGCGATTTTACCAATGTGGTGTTTATGGGTATGGGAGAACCCTTAGATAATCTGAGCGAATTATTCAAAGTTCTCGATATTCTCACCTCACCCTATGGGTATGGATGGAGTCCCAAACGCATTACTGTATCGACGATTGGCATCCTCCCTGAATTGAAACGTTTTCTTGATGAAAGCAGTTGCCACTTAGCCATCAGCCTGAACTCCCCTTTTCATGAAGAACGCCTTTCCCTGATGCCTGTTGAGAAAGCCTACCCCATAAAAAAAATCGTAGACCTGATTCGCACGTATGATTTTACGCACCAGCGACGGGTTTCATTCGAATACATCCTTTTTGAAGGTATTAACCATACGGAACGCCATGTCAAGGAATTGTCGCGTTTACTCAACGGATTGGCAATCCGTTGAGT
>Ga0209628_10001605_pt1 | contig 14793 bp, 15 predicted proteins | sample TergutCu122P4_FD_187285 | JGI IMG/M metagenome (GOLD analysis project Ga0209628, IMG submission 187285) | Cubitermes ugandensis P4 segment gut microbial communities from Kakamega Forest, Kenya - Cu122 P4 (SPAdes) (version 2) | ecosystem: Host-associated > Arthropoda: Insects > Digestive system...
AGAGTCTTTACAAGAAATCATTATTGTTCATGTGAAACTGTAAATGACACACATGCAATTGAGGTTTATACATTATATTAACTTCCTACCGTGACTCTGATTACGGACACTGGATATTGAACTCATAGTCCGTAGAAGATGCAGTTGTGAGTCATACATGAAAACAGTAACACAGAAAAATTATGCATATATCAGTAATAGTTGAAGGAATTACTGAATGGGGTTCAAGTGAATCAACCATTGCACACTGACGTACCATTCTTTGAAAGGTATAAACTTCTCCTGATTACCTCTACAAAGTTACGTATAACTTTTGTATATTATGTGCTGTTATTCATTGGTATGCTGCCACTTGTAATGGCACCCTCCAGTTTATAAGATGTATACTGCAGTGGGTACAGTATGAAAGAGCCTAGAACAAGTGACATCACATTTCTGAGGTTAAGAGCAAGGTAAATTGAAGCCAGAATTTTTAATATTTAATAATACAGGTATGTGCATCTTGCAAATATTTATTCAGTTCCTGCTCAGTTGTGTGTGCTACTGATGACACAGGATATTTTGTTCATATTTTCATTCATGTACTGAGAAAAGCTTCAGTATAAAAAACATGACGATTAGCATTACTGCAAATGTAGTTTCCTTAAACCTCTATTGATTATGCATCGTAATGTTGTAATATTGAAGACGCGTGCTGCAAGCGGCTGAATGCTGCAGTTTTAAATTAATAATACCATTACACTCAAGTAAAAATCCGGCCAGTAGCTCCATAATACTGGTGTATTTGAAATACTAATGATGAATGTTATGTGGTTTGTGTCCAACCTGATATTTTTATTATTTTTACTGTCACATTTTTCATTTTAATATAATAAAGTTCTTCCACTAGTAATTATGAGAAAGCTGTGTGATACGGCATATTTGTGTGTGAGGAATGCAGTTCAGAGCAGGTGAGAATCTTGATAGAAAAATGCCAAGAATTCTGTACTTGCTATTGAAGTGGAAGAGTTCATTTGAATTTGTACATTCCATGTAATTTTGGAAATGACTTACATGAGTGCAAGATCTTGAAGTAAAGTGGGCAGTGATGGTCCAATATAAGGATAAAATGACATCTTGATATAAAAGGTCGTAGTAAACAAGTGGCAGTATATCAAAACCTGCACTGTGTGTGTGTGTCTGTTTTACTGCTGCCACCACCAAGAAAGTAAATTTAGTATCAGAATATCTACTGCACTAAACTCTTACAAAAGCAGCCAGTACTTCAAAACGACTATGAATTGGGAATTTGTATCAGGAACAGGAAAGACTAGACCAGAATCATAAACCAGTAAAATTTCTGTCATATTGTGAATTAAAGTGTTTACTTAAATGCCACCTTGCCATTGTGAAGGGGTCTACATGGTAGCTTAACGCTGTTAAGTGGCCATTGATGTTACATATTTTAATAAAGTGAGGTAAGCAGAAGTACCAGTGGGCCTGTGTAAAAGATCAGAAGACTTCCACTTTCAGCACAGGCTGTTTTCATTGCATATCTGTGCAATTAATTTAGACCTACAGCTCTATCAGAGATGTGAATTGCTGTAACAAACCATATATAGGGATATGTCATTGTTTCAGGATGTAAGGTGTTATATTCAAACTTCATCTTGACCTACATCTGAATGTAAAGATTACTTTCTATTTTCTTTCTGACAGAAAATAGTCACCTATGTATGACGACAAAATTACATTACCTAGTTGGAGGGAAATTCATAGTTGCAATTCATAACCGTATCACAGAGCTGTCATGACGGTTTTCTGTTGCACAATCTATAAAAAGGTGCAATCAGTATTTTAGACAGGACATTTTTCTTATTTTGCAGTAAATACCAAACTGCAATCACAGTTCTGGAACACTGGTTACTATTCATGTGGGTGTGACACTTGAAATTTGTTTAGAATTCTTGTCATGAATTTTGGTTCATGATTTTATTGACATATTTATATTAAATTTGTCAACTTTGTAGGTGACATAGATTATCCAGTTCACAGATAAATGTAGATAGGAGATACTGATGCCTGCATTAATGTGAAAAGTACAAAGTCCATCACGAAAATAATGTTGAAACTCAAATGAGATAGTTCTTGTCTGCCACATATGACCAGGATTACAAGTTAAGATGTCATGGAGTATGCCAAATTATGAGATGAATTTGTCCTATTTAGGTGTGCAATTACTCTTGGATGTGTTGCATATAATCATTGCAGACTGCTTAAATGTATGCAATCAAATTTGTGCAGTGAGCTTATCAGTATGGCTCCTAAATCTGTTAAATTTGTGTTAAGTACATATAGTTAATAATTTTAACAGATATGACAGTTAAAATATATGCATATTAAGTAATGATGTCAGCATTGGTGTAGCATATACTGGGCTTACTTGGAATGTTCACAACTCTGGGTGAAATTATGTCATTGGTTCACAGACTCATTACTTCTATCCCACATGACATTCTAACAACTGGAATAATTGTTGGTCCGCGTTTATAGAGACAGTATTTCCAGTATCTATATAGTAATTCGTTAGTTGAATTTTGAATAGTCTAAAGATTGTTATACTTAATGCTACTGTCGTCTTGTGAACACCAGTTTCTTCAACTGACATAATACAGTACACTGTACCTTCATGCACGCCTAAAAAGCTCCATGCTGTGGTCCCATTCACTCCAGAGTTGCAAATGCTTTGTACACTGGATAGCTAATGTTACTGCCAAGGATCAAATTCCATCTCTCAAGCAGTGAGAAAATGATGCACATATTCAAAAAAGTTTGTAAGGGATGCACACAGCAAGTTTAGAAACCAATGAAAAATTGTGCATAAAACCTCAAAATATAAACTACTGTTTTCAAACTGAATATAAGATCTTGAATACATACTGCTGTATATTTGGAAAGGTATGTTAATGAATGCCTTCGCAGTACGTGTCCATAATATTTGACCAGGAGATGATGACTGGTGAAACTAGAAGTAATGTAGCTTTGCTGGGCGACATAGAATGTGAAGCTATACTTGTGTAGCTTTCTTAAATTAGTTTCAGTTTCTGAGATTAAACTGAACTTTCAAAAGAATTTTTGAGTTACTTTATGTATATTTTTGTAACAAATGAATGAGAACATGACACAAACTCAAACTGAGGTTTTAAACTAAGTCAGTATTTAAGTAACAAGAGTTTTTATTAAACCTTAATGTGATTTTTTTAAAAAAGTAAATGTTATTTGTATGAGTGAAGGATTTATGTTAACTGTGTGTGAAATCTACATTTTGACACCAAAGGAAAAAAAAGAAAACCTAGTAATATTGGAGCATTTGACTATGATGATGAATATGTAATATTTGAATGAGTGGTTGTTTCCTGTTTGATTGAAAGTTAATTAATTCTAATGGGTCAGCATTGTATATTGCAAATATATTATGGTTACAAATGGGCACATGATAAATAAAGTTATTACCCATGAGACAACATCAGCTCTGTACTTACGGAATAAAGAGCATAAATAAAGTTGAGATCCTAGATTTGGTTGTTTTTCTGGTTGATTTGTAACTGCCAATGTCGTACTGCTGTTCAGAAGAGGAAGTAAATTTAAAATATAGGTAGCAGCAACTTTTGGGATAAAATAATTTCAGAAGTTATTTCTGTTAACCACTTTTAAAACTGTCAATGTTTCATCTATTTTCTACGGTGCCAGTAATGAAGCGAGATGAAATATTATTCTCTGTGGTCGTGAAACATGGATCTCTTACTGTGATAAAAGAAAATAAATTCATACTCTCTGACCATAAAGTTAAGCAGCATGTTCTGGCTAAGTGAGAACAAAGAAATGGAAAATGGAGAAGATAATGCAAAGAGGACCTGATCTTTGCTGTACTCCTACTACTGTTAAATTAACTGCATGGTTATTTTGTACAATGAGTATGGGACACCTTTCATATCCCCCAGTCTTCAGTACTTCACATCCTCAGAACATTTCTCTTAAGATTGCTCTTCATGCCATCTGCTCATCTCTTCCAAGATCTTCCAGACAGTTGCATTAACAAATGAAATTTTGTACGTATCTTTAGTTTCGATTATCACATATCTTGCCCACTGTAACCTCCTTGATTGCACTATCAGAAAACTATTGACTTAATTTCTTTATTGTGCAGCATCCTCCATTTAGTTAACCTCTTTCAGATCCCAGTAATTTTATGAGTGTTTTTTAAGGCCTTGGAATTTTATATTGTTCACTTAGCATTTAAGCCCATGTTTCAGAACCATGCACAAGACTGGTAAAATTATTTTCTTTAGTGTTTTGGAAACTAGATGAGGCATACATTTTTGTAACTCGATCATAACAAGCATTTCCTCAACATACACTCTTCTTGATTTCATTGTGAACTGCACTTATGTTTGGTGGTCAATTCTGAAATGTTGAAACATTCTGAACTGATTTATCAGCCATCATATTATGATTGTTGCACATTCTAGTTCATGACATGCTCGTATAATTTGTTTCATGTAAATATTCTTGAGACCAATTGTTTTACTGCTTGTAAAAGAGTTTCGGCATTGTTTTTCATGGTATTTATGTTTTTATCCAATAAATCATGTACTTCAGCTTGTACACCTACATGACTTAGGTAGTTTCCTGATGGCATTTCATGCAGAAAACTTAGTATCACCTCTTTTAACCCTCTATGAGTGGCAAATTTACAAGAAACATGTTACTGTTTGAGTAGTTATGTAAAGAAGCATATAATGGGCCAGATGTAGGGATATAAGAAACACAGAATTATGATGGAAAATTCTTTTGAAGAATGGTTACTTGAGCCTAGACATGAGATAAACACAGGTACAGTAGAATCCCTGTGAAGGAGTTCTCAATTTAAGATTTTCCTGCATTTTAGATTCATTTTTTGTGGTCCTAGCTAAATCTCCATATAAACAATGTACAATTTTTCTTGATATTAAGTTGTGCCCACATTTAAGACATGAAAATTCAGTCCCTCTCCCATTTTGGAGCTTCATTATAGGGTTATTGTTTTACAATACTGGAGTTTGATAACACCATGATTTTGTATTGTGCAAGTGACACCAGAATCGACTGCCAACTGTCACAACAGTTTGCTGTCAATTCTCAAAAGTCATGAAGACTCTGAGGAAGATTTAAAAAAAGAAGAAGAAGAAGACGAAGAAGGAGGAGGAGATGATGATGATTATGATGATGATGATGATGATGATGATCAGAGTCTAAGACTGGAGAAAGCTAATGTCAAACCCGCTGACAAGGTTTTCAGATTTTGTGAATGCAACTGAAACCATTAAGACAATGGCCAGCATGACTATCAAGGAACTCTGTCAGTCAGTGACTAGTGAAAATGGTGAAGAAAGTGGTGGCAGTGGTGAAGAGGCAGACAACCACTAATTTCTACACTTGTTAAGGCAGTATCAAGTTTTGAAATACTTTTGCTCCTACATGGTTGTTGAAGCCAGTGTGAATGAACTTGAAGATTATGAAACAGAACTGCTGTTCATTCAACATTAGGAAAGAGACATCCCCTCTCCTCTCATTGCACCTGACCAACAGAGCTGACATCATTCCTTGATTATTTCAAAAATTAATATTCCAAGTACACTTACATGCAACTCATTTTGCATTCACACTTTACTCTGTATTGTCTGACTGTACAGACTTATGCAGCTGCACTGAAATTCATTGTCAATAAAAATAGGGAGCACATTATTGAAAACAACACAACTGTATGATGGATTAATATTTCATTACATAGGAAAAAGTAAAGCAAGGTAAAGCAGTCCCGTTACAGGCCTCAAGTGGCCCAGAGGGTTCCAGGAAGTTAAGGTTCCCAGATTTCATAACAACGGCACAGGATGGTGGTAAGGTTGTCAACCTTACGCACCGGCTGCACTTACCCCCAGGAAATACACCTGGTACTCATTTCTGTTAGAGGCTGAGTCGACCCCAGGGCCATAGTGCAACCGGAAGGATTACAATAGGTTAATCATATAGACATGGGGGCACGTCCAGAACAGTATCAACATGATAACAGTTGGCAGCTGGTACCTAACTGTATAATATTTTTAACATCAAGTATCATAAAATTTAGTATACAACACTCTTTACAATGCAAATGACAACCAAATCCTATAATTTATCATCAAATTATAATAAATTACAAAATTGTTACAAACAGAACTAACACATCTCAGTAGTCCTTGATATGAAATACATTAATATGCTGGTAACTGAATTTGATTTAAATTCAATTCCAAAATATATATATTTGACTCTAAATTAATAACAGATAGGTATAATGTACTGTAATTAGTAGTTTTGTGTAGTATGTATATTCATTGCCCAGGAGGGTTGAAACATGTAGTCTTAGGAGGAGGGATAAAATCATATTAAATATGAGTACATATGTTTAGGTGCAACGTTTGGTGTTGTGTGAAAATGGTACACCTTTATGTTATTTATCTCATTGTGCATTTATCCATAGTAGCTTCAAAAAGTTCCCAGAATTCACTGGTATCATTTATACGAATTGCTAATGTCAATAAAGAAATGAACATTGACATCTTTTGTTGCTGTAGGGATGTGGTCAGAAAGAAACACCCCAAAAATTGGAGAAACAATAGTTGGTTTCTCCCTCCTGAGGCAATGCTCCAGCACACCGGTCGGTTTCAGTCAAGATTTCTTCACAAAGAACGAAGTGAAACGTCACTGACATGATTTTTAACTATTTCTGTCATCAATGCAATTGACATTTCAAAAGTGCAGTGCTTTCATCCAGGCGAAGCAGGTGTTTACCTGTTCCCTTGACTGAAATTAGCACTGAAGTGACAGTGCTTTTGTGATGCTACTGATGTCATTTATGTGAGAAAAGAGCTGAAAAGGCTTTAACAAAATGGCTTCCAGGAATGTATCCAACACCTGGTAGAAGTGTTTAATTGCTCAAGGGGGCTGTTTTGAAGGAAATGTAGCTTAAATGATTGTACTGTTTTGTATTTCTTAGAAATTAAGTGATTTTGGGAACAACTTGAAGCTACCACATACATAGACTGTAACAGTAAGTCCAGCACTTTTATGTTTAGAAACCTCAGCTACATGCTTTAGGTTTTCTTATAAGCCATTATCAGGATGTAGAGAAATTTAAAAGAATGAACTGAATATACATCTTCTTCTTAGATGACACTACAGTCTGATGTGGACTTTCGCCGCCTTAATGGACTTCATCCAGTCAGCTCTATTTTTTTAATTCTCTGTCCAGTTTTAATTTTGCACCTATTAATATCTGTTTGTACACAGTTCCACAGTTTTAGGTGACATCATCCCATTGTGTATCGGATAGTAAAATAACATTTGGTTCCACTTTTTTTTCCCTCCTCTTTGTCAACTTCCCTGGGGATTATTATTGCATACTTTACTATTCTTATACTATCCATTCTACGAACACAACCAACGCAATTAAACCGACTTATTCTGAAATATGAAAGTATATCTAGATTTCCAAACAGCTGCATTAATTCCTTATTATATCAGTTTCTCAAGTTTACGGTCACATTCTTCTTAAAAATTTTCTTCCAAAAGCAGCCAGCCATTTAGAAATGTCTTGATTCAGTGTCTAAGGGGGCGTTAACACGGGTCCCCCAGGTTGATCAACGCGGTGGAATCAATGAAATTGAATTGAACGGTTGAACAATACTGTTTACACGGTTCCACAAAAGTGAACAATGCAGTCGATTCCAAAATGGTGGCAAATGAACTTGTGCGAGAAGGTGTTGTTGTAATATGTGACTGTTTAATAAAAGAATGTCAACACATTTTAGAAAAAAGAAATAAAAGAAAAAACGACGGTGGATTAAGCCGTGGATAATGAGACGTAACATATTAGGTGCATCAAACACATTGTTAGTTGAATGGACAAGTGAAGATCAAGATATGTATAAAAATCATTTAAGGATGTCTCGAGAACAGTTTTTCGAATTATCATCAAAAGTAAAACAATACATACAGAAACAAGACACAAACATGAGAGAATGCATATCTGCTCATGTGAAGTTGCAGATTAATTTGAGATACCTAGCTAGCTGCTGGTGACAGTTTTGGATCCCTTGAAGCTCTCTATCGAGTACCAAGAACAACGATTTCGAAGTTTCTGCCAGAAGTGTTGAATGCCATATATATATCATTATAGGATTTTATCAAGGTAAGAAAATAATTTATGTTTATGTTTATAATTTATGAGTTCTTCCACAATATTTTAAATATTAAAAATATTCTGATATTCATAATACAAATCATATTTACTTTGTTCCTCAGCACAAATGGCTGTAGACGTTGATGTGTCAAAAACTTACAACTACTATTCTGTTTCCAAATTTTAAAATATATAATCTCACTGATAGTGAGGTAAATATAGGTGTTATCAAGGGAAAAGTTATGCTAGTGCTGTAACTTGAAAAACCAATTAGCAGGTACAATTAATTCATTATACAAAAAGCTACAAGAATATAACATTAAAAATATTAATCAATGACATCATTTAAGTTGGCCACAGCTTGGGCTAGAATGTCCTGTACTCCCTCTTGGTGGAGTGAGTGTGCTGAATATGGGGAGGAGATTGACAAGTAACAGGATGAGGTAGCTAGAGGAGAGTTGGTGTTCCATGTACCCTCATTTAACTGATACATTCTTTCATTCATCATTACTTCTTGTAGCTTTTGTTGACAAATCAGAGCATGTTGCAATGGCATCTTTTTCAACTGTACAGCTAAACTTTTCCCAAAGAAATCAAATTCATCTTCCTGAGTTTTGCAATCATCAGATATTTTCCTCAACTTTTCAATAGCACTGTTCACATCCTGCAACCCACTGGCAATTGGCCTTTTCATTCCACGATTCCGTTTCATCTTCTTCTGCTGTTTCTTTTCCAAGTACAAGCCTTCTACTTTCTTGTCAGACTCTATAGAATCTACAACAATTGCAGTCTTTATCTTCTTTTTCCACTTCGTGTGCATTATCTTCGCTGTAATTTGTTCCTGTCTCCAATTCCAACATACTGTCTTCTTTTTCCAGATCGGACTCTTTGTGTGTTATAATCTGCAATATGTATTACACAAACAAATTCAATTATTATTATTATTATTATTAGAATTAAATTATTATTAAAGTTAATAATAAAATAATAATAATAATTTAAATTATTATAAAAAGATTTCAATATCCCTTTTATTTCAGGTCCCAACAAATGAACAGGCGTGGAAAAAAGTAATGCAAGGTTTTTATACTCTTTGGAACTTTCCTAATTGCTGCAGTGCAATGGATGGTAAACATATTATTTTCTGTCCTAGCAAAATTGGTTCTGAATTTTATAATTACAAGAAAGATTACAGTGTGATTCTCCTAGCAATTGTGGATGCAAATTACAAATTTATCTACATTGATGTTGGAACAAATGGCAGAGTAAATGATGCTCTAGTTTTTTCTAAGTCAACATTTAATGAAGCTCTACAAACAAATACCCTTAATTTGCCAACAGAAGGAGTATTTGTAGGTAATGATGCATTCCCCTTAAGAAAGAACATAATGAAGCCTTACAGTATGAAAAGGCCGTTGACTGTAAAAGACAGGATATTCAACTACGTATTATCAAGAGCAGGCCGTGTTTCTGAAAATGCATTTGGCATCATGATATCAAGATTTCAGGTGTACGTAAAACTGATCCCATTGCAACTTCACAAAGTTGATCAGTTGATAAAGGTCACTTGTGTTTTACACAACTGGCTGGGGCAAAGTACTATGTCCACATTTCCTGGTGTCACCGACAGAATGCTTGATGTCGAGGATTGGGAAGAAGGGAGAATCATACCGGGCGGTTGGCGGCTGGTGAAAGCAGAAGGAATGAAGAATGCCACTTTCCTACACAGCAACACCTACAGAATAAATGCAAGTGATGTACGAGACAAGTATGCTGAAATGTTTTGTTCATCAGAAGTTGTTCCATGACAGTGGATGATGATTTAAAGCCATTCTACAAACACAGTTAATTCACAGATGGGATTATATTGTGATAAAATGTAATTCAAGAGATTTGTAGATTACTGATATAAAGGTACTATTTGTAATAAGTGATAGTAAACTAAACATTTTGTAGTATTGCCTTAACTTTAATTAACACAATATATAATTACCCTAGAAGTAATAGGTTTTGTTTACTTACCTTGGTTGATGATGAGAGTCTTGGAGTACAAACAGAACGCAAGAATAAATCAGCTTGTTTGAACCAGAATAATTTTGGTACGTAGATATCGTCTCGGCCAGCACCATTTTTTTCAGATTTAAGTACCTTTGCTAGTTCAGAGGAATATCGACTACGAATTTATTTGACTTTTAGTTTCACATCCTCTTGAGTTAAATCAGGAATATTTAACTGTTTCACCATCTCCTCCAATGCCTTATCCTGAATGTTTCGGTTTCTGTAGTTTTCCGATTTTACATTCCACAAACATTCTTGATTGCTTAATAAATCGAGCACCAGTTGTGTGTGATTGTCCCTCCATTTGAACACCATAATTAGAAAGAAGTTGACAAAATTGAGAAGCCAAATTGAAAGCACTAAACACATACTAGAACAACTCGTTCTACACTGGGGAACAGGTCGTGACTTGCTTGTTCACGTGGGTAATCTGTGGTGAGTCACCCAGAGTGAATCAACAACGCTGAACAAAGGCTGGCTGTCGCCAGCTTGTTCACCCATCAGCCCCATCCATCACATCCATTGAAAGGAACTGTTTACACGGTTCACTTTGGTTGATTCAACCATGTTGATCAACCTGGAGGACCCATGTAAACGTGCCATAAGATTCTGTCTGTATGTTGCCACTGGTCTTATTATTGTCTTACAGATTTTTATTTTTTCTGCTCTGATTACTGACTGACTCTTTAGCAGAGGACAAAGTTCATATGCTGTATTTACATTTGTAATTCTTTTTTCAATCTCTGGTCTTAATTCGTTTTTATTGGTTAAAATTTTAGCAAGATATGTACAGTGTTTCACTATTTCAAAAATCATGTACCAGTTTTTACATATTCATTTTCAGTATAAGGCTTTTGTGACACTATCATAAAATTTTTCTTTTTTCCATTTACCTCAAATCCCATCTTATTTGTTCATTCAACCAGTGATGTAACTACTTCTTTTACATATTTTAGTCTTCTACCCATAATAACTATATCATCAGCAAATTCCATAATATGATTACATTTGTCAAATATGGTTCCCCATGTTTTTACTTTAGATATCTAATTGCAGTTTCCAGCACTACAATAAACAACAAAGGAGCAAATGCATCGCCTAGTCTCAAACCTACGTTAATTATATATTCAGAGAATAAATGTTTACCAATTTTAACCTTACAATATATTTCATTATTTAAAATTCAAAAGAAATTCACTAGTTTTTTGGGGAAACCTAGTATATGCATTTCACTCCGTGGCAAATGCTGCTTGGAAATCAATAAATAGATTAGGTATGTGTAAATATACAGCACATATAACTAAAAATCAAGTATGAGATCTCAACTTGACAAATGTCTTAAGTTGTGATACAATGTGTTGTTAATGTGTCATAATATACAAGTTGAGATCTCATACATGATTTTACTGCACATATGTTGTGTACTGAATCTTTAAATAACTATACAGCCTGATGATGGCTTATATATAAAGCCAAAATATGCCACTGAGATTGTTGCTGTTCTCGACTGTTACTGTTATTGTCTATTGTAAATGGTACAAGCAATCAGTTAATTCAAATACCACAACTTGAGACTAAAATATTACATTCCAAAATATTTAATGTCTATTTTTCAACAGATTTTTGTGAGGCCTAAGTGTGAGTGACCCACTGTCCTTAATACTGCTTTATTCATGCTGTCCTTAAAATTATATTAGAACTTGTTCAAACTGTAAATATTATATTCTTCTGTCTTCTGTGTATGAATACTCTCTTCAGTTGAATCATATCATATGATGATTTTTAAGGCAGTATAAAAATTACATTATTCACATTTCAAACAAACTGGGCCTAAAATGGTCTTGTGTGAAATTTAAATGAAGACAGGTATGGAAGGACACAGCAGTTAAGTGTTTAAGTACACTGCATATTTCACAGGACTATAAAAAAACAAAAGAATGTACTGACACCAAGATATGAGTAATGATCCCACAATGAACCTTTATTGTACATACACACTTAACACAGTAATACATAATGATTCATAGCCATTTATTCACTGCAATGAATGTTGATTGTGGTGAAATGTCAAACAATAAATCAAGAAGTCTCAGCTATCTGGAGGAGCTTCTCCTTACTTTCTGAAAATTGTGTCAAGTACTCCAGTTCAAGAGGATGCAGGTGTCCTGTTATAACAAGAGAGTGGAGTGGTGGACCCAGATCAGCATCCTTCATCTCTTGCAGCGTGCAGGCCAGTATCTGTTGTGTATCAGAACCAACACGTGCCAGCCCCACACACAAGGTGGTACTGGTGTATGCTGCAAAACATGTTATGACAGAAACCACAAATTAACTGAAAAATATGCACATGCAAATGAATGCTGGCTTAATAGAAATGTGTGTGTGTGTGTGTGTGCACACGCACAAACACTTTTACTTCTGCTAGGATGCATGTACACCTATGAAGTTTGTTTATGGTCATCCATGACTTGCTGCCATCTTTGATTCAGTAGGACTAATTTATTTAATGCTCTCCTTATTTTTCCATTTATGGAATTACAATCATTAATACATCCTGCAGCCTTGACAGACTGAAGGTTTATGTGGGATTTTTACTGTTGAATATTGTGATATTTCCAAGTCAGAATTGAAGGATGAAGACAAATAACATAAATACTGAATTTTCATTATCTTTATTCAAACCGTGACATATGTAATGACTCAAGGATCATGGAAATAATTCAGTCTAGTTAAAGCATATAAGATACTTGAACCAGGCAGGACAGAAAAATCCATACAAATAAAAACAGGATACACCATACATGTATACACTACCTAATATTTTACGTTCATGTGACCATGCATCGTAACAAATTTCTTTGTAATAAAACCAACTAGATGCACTAATTTCACAAATTTATTTTGTCATGAAACCCTACATGTTTCGGACAGTTCGTCTGTCCATCATCAGGAGTTTATTCACTGTACACTCAGCAATGGTATATGTCATACAGGTTTGTGGACAGCTTTCGAGCAGGGCCATCCTGGTCCTGCTACATTTCCTCCTTCCAAGATATGATGATAATGTAATTTGCATGTTCCCCAGTCATAGTGTTGACAAAATTCAGTTTTTCATGCAGAATTCAAAAGAGACAGTCTAATTTTATTTTGCTCTCTTGTTCATGGGTTCAAAACAAAACAGAAACTGTGCCTGAACACAACTGGGATGCCAGTGTTCTATGCATATGAAGAAGAGGGATGCAAGTTCTCATGTGTGCAGAAATACAGGCAGGCCTTCATGTTAAGTAGTAAAGTTATCTAAACTAATTAAAAAAAAAACTCAACACTTTTTCATAAAGCTAAAAAAAAAAGTCATGACACTGCATTGAGTAGTTTTGAAGGTGTTCCAAACTGAGAGTTGGCAAAACAGAGTAATTTTAATAACATGCCTAAAAAGTGGGGAAGGAAGAAGTTCTGCAACAATTACACACCCACAAAAAGAGAGAGGCAGAGTGAGAGTGAGAGGGATGTCACACTCCCAGAACACAGGCATAAATTTTGTGGTTGAAATGGTAGCACCCAGTTCTGTATTTGGGAGGTGCTGGGTCCAATCTCAGCCCAGACAACAGCCATCCTTTCTGCTCTTTGTGGTTTCCTTCAGTCCCTTCATACAAATGTGAGGATAATATCTCAAATGAGGTCACGACCACCTCCTCCTACATCCTTTCCAATTCATTACTTACAGTTCTACTATTCCATACTGTACAGTATGTGTGACTGACAACATCTCTAAATAAATCACAACTATACAGAATAAAAATGCAAAAATAATAAGTCTGACATTAACATACACATACTGTTGATACATGTGCATAATTCATGTGACAAGACAGATATATGATATTCCAGCAGGGTTCCACATAGGAAGGGAAGCCCCACTCAACGACTGAGGAGGTGGACATACTTAGGACATCCCAGGACTGGAGAATACTCCTTGTAGGAAATCAGTAGGAAGATGGCTGGCTGAAAAAAACTGAAGTGTAACTGGTAATGAGACAAGTATATTGTGGTTCCAACACAGGTAGGTTGTAACATACCCAATTCTTCGTGATCTCCATGTTTTCTTCTGATGATTACTAGTAGTTGTTCAGCTGCTTCACTGACAGACATAAAGCGAGGTGGTTGGTATTCTTTTCTCTTTTTTGTTAGACTTTCCAATGTTGGCTCCTTAACATGTATATCTATAAAATTTTTGTCAGTGCAGTTCTAATGGTAATATCCATATAAAAATAATTCACTAATTTTCACTGCAAGGAAAATGCAGCATAACTATTTCCAAGAAAGAATCTTCAGTGTATTTGAATTTTACATAATAAAAAAATGCCTACAAATGGAGAATGTAGTAAAATGTTCAACAGCAGTCAACAGATCAAAATTTCTCAATTCTCTTGTATAAAATTGGTTTAAAAGCTAAACTTACTTACTATGGTTCAATCAGTAACACATCTGGGGGGGGG
>Ga0209628_10001606_pt1 | contig 14791 bp, 12 predicted proteins | sample TergutCu122P4_FD_187285 | JGI IMG/M metagenome (GOLD analysis project Ga0209628, IMG submission 187285) | Cubitermes ugandensis P4 segment gut microbial communities from Kakamega Forest, Kenya - Cu122 P4 (SPAdes) (version 2) | ecosystem: Host-associated > Arthropoda: Insects > Digestive system...
GTTTGGGCAGAAATATTTACATAAAAGACGCTACCGGCGGTTTGTTAATTTTTGACAATTCACCCACTTCAGTGATTACAACTACTTATAATAACGGCGACGTGATTTCAGGGGGTGTTATTGGAACTTGTACCAGATATAACGGTATGTTTGAAATGATTCCTCTTTTCAATTTGGCTGCGGGAACGCCCGGAACTCCGGTAGAACCCGAAGTGTTAACCATGGCAAACCTCCTCGCCAATTTCATCGATTATGAATCTCAATTGGTGAAATTAGAAAATATTAAATTCGGAGAAGTTAAAACGTTGGGACTTAGCTCAACCGCTGCCGGCGCCAATGTTGCCATTCTTCAAGGTACTGATGAAATGATTATGCGTAATAACTACAATACCATTACCGGATATACCTCAAATCCAAACAGTTTGTTTCATGTTACGGGATTTATTGTTCCTTATGTAACAAATACTGCTAACGATAAACAAATTTGTCCCAGAGATACGAACGATATTTTTGAAGTGGAATTTACCCTTACTTTTAAAAATTGGGATAACAGTGTTATTGCTACCCAAACTTATCATTATGGAGAGACTGTCGTTCCGCCGGCAAATCCTACGCGACCGTCAGACAATACTTATTCATACACTTTTAGTGGTTGGAATCCTACCGTGGTAACTCCTGTGGTTGGTGATGCTACTTACACAGCCACTTACACACAATCTTACATTAATTATACCCTTACCGTTCTTGCTTCGCCACCCACAGGCGGAAACGTTACCGGTGGTAGTAATACATTCCATTACGGCGACAATGCCTATCTTGCTGCAACTGCAAACACCGGATACACTTTCTCCCAATGGAATGACGGCAATACTAATCCAACCCGTACCGTTATTGTAACAGGAAATGCTACTTACACTGCTACTTTCACACCCATTACCTACACCATCGTTTATAATGGCAATACCAATACCGGCGGTGCTACCGCATCCAGCATTCATACTTATGATGTGGCAAAAACTTTGACTCCCAACGGATTTACCAAAACAGGATATACTTTTGCAGGATGGGCAACCAGCCCAACAGGCGCAAAGGTTTATGATGATGCCCAATCCGTAATAAATTTAACTAACGTAAATGGAACCACCATAAACTTATACGCAACCTGGACCGTAAATACCTATATCTTAACCTTAGACCCCAGCACAGGCACGGTTAACGGCTCCTCAGTTCCGATTACCATTCCGATTGTTTATGGAACGGCAATCACCACCCTTCCTTCTGCAGTACAATCCAATTGTACTTTTACGGGTTGGTATATTGGAGCAACAAAAATTAATATAGGTGATGTATGGACCTATACTTCCAATCAAACCGCTATAGCCGTATTCAATTATCCTATTACAGTTACCAACAATACTCCTGCTTTGGGAAATATTAATCCGGCTACAACTCAAAACTATTTGTTAAACCAAACACCTGCTTATACTTGCACCCCCAATCCGGGAGCGTATATTGTTTCCATTCTTGTGGACGGAGCCCTTGTGTTTAGCGGAATTAACGGAACTACCGCTCCTTACACTTATACTTTCGCCCCCATTAACACCAACCATAGTATTGCGGTAACCTTTGCACCGAACTGCTATCCGTTAAATTTAGGAACGATTGCTCCCGGCGTTACCGTAACCCCAACCAGCTGTGTACCACACGGTTCTACCAATGTTACCCTTACCTTTAATGCAAATTGTGCAGAGATAACCAAGGTAACCATCGGCGGAGTAAATATGGGTGCCATAACATCTTATACTATTCCAAGTGTAACCGGTCCTCTTCCTTTGATTGATATTGAGGCCATTACTATCCAATATCCGATTGTTGCCACCGGCAGCAATGATATGGGTACCATTACCCCGGATGGAACTACGATTGTAGATTGCGGAACCAATATCACTTATAATTTCGTTACCGAACTCGGCTACCGCGTAAGCACCCTTGTTGTGGATGGAGTTTCCGTACCTGTTCCTGCATCAAAGAGTTATACATTCACTAATGTTAAAGCGCCTCATACCATTCATGTAGAATTTGAAGAGTTTCCATACTACATTATCCAATTTGGACCCGATGCTTCACAAAATGCAGGCGGGGTGGTATATCCGACTTTATTCCCCGGTGCCCTTTATTATGTTGCAGTGGATTCCGCCACGGTAGCCTATTCATTCTCTATTGTTCCCGATGCGGGTTATATGATAGACCATGTTTATGTGGATAACTTTAATAATGCCCAGGCCGTACAAACCGGCACCTATACTTTCTACAACCTGCATGGCCATCACACTATTTATGCTACATTTAAACCGATCATGCATACGATTACTGCCACCACGACAGTGGGCGGAAATATTAACCCGAGCGGTGCGGTACAAGTGTCCCAGGGCTCCGACCAAACTTTCTTCATCTATCCTAATGAGGGCTATCATCTGCTTGCAGTGTATATGGATGACAATATCGTTTCCACCGGCGATTATACTTTCTATAATGTACAGGCAAATCACAGCATTCATGCGGTATTTGCAATCAATACCTATACGATTACTCCCAGCGCGGGCGCAAACGGAACCATTTCGCCCAACACGGTGCAAACGGTAAATCACGGTACCAACAAAACGTTCACCTTCTCTCCTGCAAACGGCTACAAAGTAAATCAAGTGTTGATTGACGGCACGCCCGACGCAGGCGCAGCCCTGGCAGGCAATTATACTTTCCTCAATATTTCGGATAATCATACCATTCATGTAACGTTTACCAAACAAACCTACATGATTACCTCCACATCCGGTCCTAACGGAACTGTTACGCCGCTGGGCGTTGAGTATGTGGATTATTGGGAACACTCCGAGGTTTATACTTTTGATCCGGCGCCGGGCTACCATATTAAACAAGTTCTTGTTGACGGTAAAAACGATCCGTTGGCAGTATTTAACCAAGAGTATCGCTTCTTGAATGTAAGTGAAAATCACATATTGAATGTATTCTTTGCTAAAAATGAATTTACTATTACGGCCACCGCAACCCAGGGCGGTGCTATCAATCCCGCAGGAAAGGTTACTGTTCCTAACGGCGAAAACAAAACCTTCTTTATCAATCCATCTGTAGGCTACAAGTTAATACACGTCATTGTTGACGGGATAAATCAAGAAGAAGCCGTAAATACCGGCATGTACATCTTTGAAGATATTTCTGCCGACCACACCATTAGCGCTCAGTTTGAAAAAGTAAGTTACGAAGTAATTTTACCTGACGCAGAAGGTGCGTATGTGATTGCCACGGGCGGTTCTATTTCACCGGTAGCGTCAGGAGGTAAATATACCTTTGTAGTAGAAATGAAAGAGGGATACACCGCATGTAAGCCCACCCTTGTGGTTCGAGCCAATGGTATGGTACTGAATCCTGTGGCAGGCGAATATGTGATCAGCCCCATCCTATCCGACCAAATTGTTACGATTGAAGGCATTAAGTTGAACACCTACCAAATTGTAGCTAAAGCGGAAAACGGCGGAGATATCAAGCCGGCAGGAACTTTTGTAGTAACCCATGGCGAGAGCAAAACATTTGAAATTCTTGCTCATCCCAAATATGCGATAGCAGATGTGGTAATAAACGGAGAATCGAAAGGTGTGATGGATAGCTATACATTTAATAATGTAAAAGAGAATGCTACCCTTACCGCTTACTTTAACTGGTCTCCGGTGGGCATTGATGAAAATGAGGCAAGCCTCGTAGTATTCAGCCACCGCAATATGATTACTATTGAAAATAAAGAATTGGTACCGGTAAAACAAGTGGATGTGATGGATATGTACGGCCGTTTGGTATGGACAGGTCAGGCTCTTGGCGAAAAGACCGAAATTACACTGAATGTAGCCAACGGTATCTATAATGTACGCATTCTTACGGAGGCAGGTTTTGCCACCACAAAAGTTTCAATTACGAAATAGGTGAAAATTAAAAATTGAAAATTGAAGATTGGGAATGGAAAAAACGCCATTCCCATTTTTTTAATATTGTTATGGGAAAAAACAAATTAAAACGTTTTGCGGAAAATGAGACTTTTGAAAATCTTTTTCAACATAATTATTATAATGAAAAAGAAAATTCATTTCCATTGAAAGGAAAGTGGCATAAAAATTATTTTAAGAATAACCATCCCATTGTGTTGGAGTTGGGTTGCGGGCGTGGTGAATATACCATCGGAATGGCGCAATCTTATCCTGAAAAAAATTTTATCGGCATCGACAGAAAGGGGGCTCGTATTTGGCGGGGTTGCAAAGATGGTATCGAAAAAAACTTAAAAAATGTGGGTTTTTTACGTATTAGAATTGAAGAAATTGAACATTACTTTGCACAAAACGAAGTGCATGAAATCTGGGTTACTTTTCCTGACCCCCAATTGCGAAAAGAGCGTAAGAGATTAATTTCACCCAATTTTATCTCGAAATACAGAAAAATATTAGATTCCTCAGGAATTATTCATCTAAAAACAGATAGCAGAGAACTTTACGAATATGTGCTTGAAACCGCACCAAAAGAAAATTGGACGGTGGGTAACAACATTGATAATATATATAATAATGTAGCAGGAGATTCTATTTTAACAAAAATCCAAACATTTTACGAAAAAAAATGGTTATCAGAGGATAAGGCGATTTCATATATTTCAATATCAATATAACCTTTATCATCACATCATCTAATCTCCCAAGAAATCTCCCCGTAACGCCCTAAACCGTTTTCGGGCGTCCACCACAAAAAGGCTTCCGGGGTAATCTTTCATCAATTTTTGATAACAGTTCATTGCAGTGGGGATATCTTTCAAATAAAATTCATACAGTTCGCCAAGATAATAGAGTGCATCATCTGCTAACAAACCCTCCGGGTACAATTCCCCGATACGTTTGTATAAAGATGCGGCTTCTAAGTATTTTTTTTGGCGGGTGAAGATTTTTGCTTTCGTAAAAAGAACCAAATCTGCTAATTTTGAACCGGGCGCTACCCATGCAATGGAATCTAAATACTTTAATGCCCATTCATCATTATTTTGAAACAATAAAAAATCTGCTTTGGCATAATAAAGAAGTCCTATGTTTTTTTCAAAATTATTGCCAAACAAGCCAAAAAAATCTGTATTCACTCTTTCCTCTTCCTCTTCTTCCTCCTCTTCTTCCTCTTCGTTATCCGTAATTAAAAGATAAAGTTGCATGGCATCGTTGGCAATAAGCTTTGACGTTGCGGCGCGCAAAATATCCAATTGACTTTTAGCCCATGCAAATTCGCCGATATAAAAAGAGAGTTTGGCATTTTTAAATTTTGCATTTTGTCCGATTGTATCATTTGGAAGTTCTTTATCTACTTGCGAATACAAAAGCGTTGCATCCCAAATGTTCCCCGAAAATAACAAAATATCTGCCAAATCAGTCTTATATAACGCTTTTTGTTTGGGATCTCGAATATCCGCATTAGCTATTGCAGTATTTAAAATATGAATCGCTTCTGTTGGATTATTCACATAAAATGTCAATAAATGTGCGTATTTTCGAATCCACTCAGAAGTACTGCTTTGCATGCCGTATTCCTCAAATAATTTTTTAAATTCTTGTTCTAACTGCTTGGCTTCTAATATTTTTACAGGTGATGTGGAGAGGAGTCGAAGATACTTAACATCTAATAATTGAAATTTTGCTGGGGTATAATAGGGAGAGTTTTCCCCTTTTGCAATCATAAATTCCAAAGCTTCTATTGCTGTTTCATAGTCTCTGTTTTGGGCAGCATGGTTTGCCAATTCCATAATGATTTCGCCTTCGCCTTTATTTCTTTTATCCAATGATTTAGCAATAACCAAAGCCTCTGCAAACTCTTTATTTAGTTGATATGCCCAAAATAACAAATACACATATTCCAAATTATTGGGATTTTTTTGAATCTCTTTTTGCAAAGTTGTTTTAAGCAACAAGTAACAGGTTTGTTCTTCATCTTCCATCATTAAATTTTGCAAAATTGCTTGTGCTTCAGCACGTTGCGTTGTATTTCCGTTTCGGGTTATATTTAACGCTTCCTCAATAATTTTATCTGAATTTTTTAGAGATGAATACACATACACCAATTCTTTGGTAAACAAGGTCGGATTTTTAAGAAGATTTCTTCCTTTTAACAAAATATCAATTGCATAATCTCTTTTTGCTTTACCGAGAAAAGCATAATGCAACTCTTTATAAGCCGCTTCCTGATTCGGCAAATTTTTTACCGCCGCATCGTATTCTTTGATTGCTTTATTCAAATCTCCCTGACGTTCATACACATAACCTAAATCAACATTATATCTTTGTATGGAAGGAAATGCTTTTTGCTGTGTTTTTACCACTTTTTCCAATGCTGCATACTCTTCCAACTGCAACAAAATCGGATAGTAGTAAGAATAGATATAAGTATCCGGTTTTTTGTCGAAAATCGGTTTTAATATGGCTTTGGCTTTTTCATACTCGCCCTGTTGAAAATATTGCACAGCTAATTGTTCTTCTTGTGAGCGTTGTGCAAAGCAATTGAAAATTGAAAATTGAAAATTGAGAATAATAAGTAAAAAAGAAAAATAATACCTTAAACCCTTATTCACAAAAGGCACCCTGATTGGCATAGAGGAGTATGTAATGTTTATGCTTCTCATTTGAATTTAAGTTTCTGTTTACTAACGTCAGGGAAAAAAGAATATTTCATTTCAATACGCTTCCGCACAAATCCCCACCGATTGTAGTTGATGTACGATTTCTTGTAATTTATCTTTCTGAATTCTCTCAAGGGTTTGCGCCGGCGTATTTCTTTCTAAAGAATAGACCATCACTTTATTAGGATGCAACTGTTTGACCACATTCATCCATAAAGAGAGATGAGGTTCTGCAGCATTGTTAAAAACTTGACCATCCATCTCTCCTTTAAAAAACAGCGTTTGTAAAATAAAATCTCCATTTAACAGCTGTAAATGTTCTATAATATCATTCACAGAAATAGAGGTCGTTGGATTACTAATCAGTTGAAAAAGAGGTTCTGTTACCGCATCTAATTTTAATATCGGATTTTCTATTTTTTTCAGTGCAGCGAAAACATTTTTATTATCTATTTGTGTAGCATTTGATAAACAGGTAATGGCAGTTTGTGGAAAATATTGATTTCTTAAAACAATAAGAGCATCTATGATTTCATTAAATTTGGGGTGTAAAGTAGGTTCTCCATTTCCAGAAAAAGTAATACTATCTATATGTGTATTGTTTTTTTTGCATTGACAAAGTTTTGTTTCAATTGCAGGAATAATCTCTTCTACAGGAAAAAACAATTTTGGGGCGACACTTTTTTCTAACGTCCAACCACATTCACAATAGATACAGTTGAACGAACAGATTTTTACTGTAGTGGGTGAAATGTTGATTCCCAGCGAATTACCCAGTCGCCGACTTTGAATGGGCCCGAAAGCGATTTTATCCCACAAAAACATATTGACAAATATTTAGAACCATTGGCTTGGTGCGTCACTCCAAAGTGATTCAATATTATAAAATTTTCTAATTTCCGGTTGAAAAACATGCACAATAATATTGAAATAATCTAATAAAATCCATTCCCCGTTGGCGCGTCCTTCCACGTATGAAGGTCTGATTCCGGCGAGTTTTTTTGTGGATTCTTGTACAAAATCGCTCAGGGTTTCCACATGCGGTTTGGAGTTGCCGGTGCAAATAATAAAATAATCGAATAAAACGTGGTGCATTGCTTTTAAGTCAATACAAACAATTTGTTCTCCTTTTTTCTCTATAAGAGACTGAATAATAAGTTCTTCTAAATTTCCCTGGAAGGCGGGAACCTCTTTTGTTAATTTTTTAGGTCTTGCCATTAATTGTTTTTAATACGGAACGGCAAAAATAATATTTTTGCGCAAACAAAATCATCATGCTCTTTTTCCGCAAAAAAGATTTCGAAGAAAAGGCATTATCGCTTTCCTCACTTGTTTGGAAGCGATTTAAGAAGGAAAAAATGGGCATCATTTCGTTTGTTTTTTTGGGTTTGGTGTTTTTGATGGCAGGGTTAGGTTACCTCATCACTCCGAACCAAACCCCCTATGGTAACGAACAACATTTGGAAATAGCACTGCAGCCGCCCGGTTTTTCGGTATATTTTTTGAATACGGAAAAAGAACCACCTGTAAAAAAAGTGTGGATTTTTCAGAAATTGTTGTTCGGACAACCGCCGCAATATAATTCCGTGCCGATTTTGAATGATAATAGGGTAGGGGACAAAAATTTTCGTTCCCTACAGAAAAAAACATTTTGGTTTGGTACCGACCGTTACGGGCGCGACGTCCTCAGCCAATTGATGTTAGGGGCACGTATCAGTTTAGCGGTTGGATTTATCGCCGTTTTCATTGCGTTGTTAATCGGAGTGTTTGTGGGTGCAACAGCAGGATATTATGGCGGAAAAATTGATGCGGCGCTCACGTGGCTGATTAACGTAGTGTGGTCTATTCCAACGTTATTGCTGGTAATTGCTATTAGTTTTGCACTGGGCAAGGGGTTTTGGCAAATTTTTATAGCCATCGGATTAACCATGTGGGTGGATATTGCGCGGGTAGTTCGCGGACAAACCCTCGCATTGAAACAGCAAGATTTTGTGGAAGCCGGCAGAGCGCTGGGGTTTTCAAATTTTAGGATTATTTTCAAACATATATTACCCAACATTTTCGGAACTTTGGTGGTGCTTTCTGCTGCCAATTTCTCCTCCGCCATTCTTATGGAGGCAGGATTAAGTTTTTTGGGAATGGGCGTGCAACCCCCAATCCCTTCATGGGGAATGATGATGAAAGAAAACTATGCCTATATTGTGTTAGATAAAGCGTATTTAGCCATTGCACCCGGAATGGCTATTATGCTCCTGGTATTGGCATTTATGCTCATTGGAAGCGCATTGCAAAACGCCATGGATGTGAAACGGTAATTTATTTTGAAATTCCGGTTTTTCTCCTCACATTCCCAAATTTATCGATCTCATAGCTTGCGTCCAAATCAAAAAGTTCGGAAACGAAGTTTTTTTTCACAATATCTTGTGTATCACCAAAATAAAGGATACGGCCATGTTTGAGAAGCAAACTTTTAGGAATGGACTGCATGGATAAAGAAACATCGTGTGTAACCATTAAAATGGTGGTTTGTTTGGTGCGGTTGAGTTCAGACAAGATTTCCAATATTTCAAACTGGTGCGGAATATCTAAATTAGCCAGCGGCTCATCTAATAGCATGAGCGGTGCTTGTTGTGCAATGGCGCGGGCAATCAGCGTGCGCTGAAATTCGCCGCCGCTAAGCTGGGAACTCATCCGGTCTTTCAAAGAAAGTAGATTTGTTTTTTTCAACGCATCAATTACAATGTCTTCATCTTCAATATTATACGAATTCCATCGAGTTTGATAAGGATGTCTGCCAAACCTCACCATATCAAAAACAGAGAAATGATACACCGGCTCGCTGCGTTGCGGAACTACTGAGATTTGTTTTGCTAACGATTTGATATCGTAGTCTTCTATCTTTTTCCCCGAGATAAAAATTTCGCCTCTTTGTTTTTTTAGAGCGCCGGAAATAATATTTAACAAAGTGGTTTTTCCCGAACCATTAGGACCTAATATGGCGCAATAATCTCCTTTTTTTAACTCAAACGAAACATCTTGCAGAACTAGATCTTTTTGGTATTGGTAGGAAAGGTTTGAAACGGCAAGCATTTTTTTATCGTAATTTTCAATTCCCATAATATCAACATGTTGTTATTTATCATTAAATATTTTTTCAAACAATTTTTTCAAATCATTTCTCACCACTTCATATTCAGGCAGTTTGCCATTTGTTATTTGGTGTTCCAAACTGTTTTTCCATGCTGATTTTAAAATTTTGTCGTTGTTTTCATTTATTAACTGTTCAATTCCAAAGAATTGCAAATTTTTATACTTAATTTTTTTGTAAAATCCTTTTACAATTTCCTGCCAATCCATATTTTCAATATTTTTACTCAAAAACCAAATATCAAAATAATCTCTGGGGGCAGTATAAGAACGCTGTATTAAGGCTCTAATTTTTTCTGAAAGAACTTCTTTAATACTGTAAATGGGGATATTTTTTGCATTTTCAGTAAGTTTATCACTGTATGGATGCAAAACATCTGCAAATTCCGGTTGAAAAACCATTTTTTCATACAAAATAATTTCAATTTTTAAACTTGTTTGCCAACGACTTGGTTCAGGAGGTTGTTGGTTTTTGCTATGGTTTGCGCCCCAAAAATTTATTTTTGCGCCATAACCGGTTACTTGATTGTTAAACTGTAATTTTTCAAGCGATTGAATATTCAAAAGCATTTCCGAACGTTCTGTTACCAACCCAACCATTTTTTTCAAGATTTTCATGTCAAAGAAAAAAATATTATCAGTGGCTGTAAAATCAAGGTCTTCCGAAAATCTGTAATCGGGGAAACGACATTTTCTCAAGCAAGTTCCACCTTTAAAGATCAAATGGTTTCTACATTCAGGTAGGGTGTAAATTGCATCAATAAAATGCCCTAGAACCCAATCTTTATCTATTGTTGATGTTCTAACTTTTTGTATCTGAGCTATTTTATGGATTTCATTTTTGCTAATCATATTCAATACCGGTTTTTAACAATGTCTAAAATATTTTCTTTTGATACATTCATTCTCAAATACCAATCATTATTTGGTTCGCCGGTTTTTTTCCCAAATGAATCAAATAAACTATAACTGCGGTTCACTTTTGAATAAGCAAAATTAATAAAACTTTTCAGATTATTCTTTTCAAACAACTCTGCTAAAAACCCCAAACGTTTTATAACAGCAATGTTATCAATAACATCACAATAATTTATTAACTTTTTGGCACTTAAATTTTCATGATAAAAAGCCCGGATTAATTCTGCAAAACCACCGCAGTATTGTGGTAAATCGAAACAATCGACGATGGTTTTTTCAATATCTGTAATGGGATACTTGTAATTTCCATAACCGTTAAGAACCACCCCATCTCTTTTATTTGCTTGAATTTTAACAAATTGATAAGTTGTTCCTGAGAAGTTTACCTCTTTTTTGAGTTGGGTGGTTTGAATGAAAAGTTTGTTTGGAAATTGTTCGGTAAGTCCATGTAAATTTAATGCCGACCAATATGCTACGGCACTCTCTTTTGCTATAAAAGTACCGATTACATTTTCATCGCGAAAGACAGCACGACAATATTTCCCTCTTTCAATACGCGATAAAAACCCTTTTGAAACTAAGTTTTCTACAATTTCATTAATAGTTCTGTTATTAATTCCCAGCGTATTCTTCATATTTTGAACTTCAAAAATTTGAATTTCTTCTTCTTCAAGATATTTTACAAAATCATATTGTGTCATTTTTTTGCACTTTTTAATAATATATAACCGCTTTATTAGCGGATATATTGAATTGAAATGCAAAAATACATTTTATTTTGAAATGACGAAGAGGAACATATTTTTTTGATGTTATAGAAACCCTATCTTTGCACCCTCAATTTACAAATTATCATCATGGCAAATATTGTCGCCTTAGTAGGTACTCCAAATGTTGGAAAATCAACACTTTTTAATCGTTTAACACAAACCCGCGAGGCCATCGTGGATGCTACTGCCGGCGTTACAAGAGATAGAAATTACGGAAAATCGGATTGGAACGGCTACGAATTTTCGGTGATTGATACCGGAGGGTATGTAGTGGGCTCGGACGATATTTTTGAAACGGAAATTAGAAAACAGGTAACTTTGGCAATGGAAGAAGCCGATGTAATTGTCTTTATGGTGGATGGCCGCGAAGGGTTATCTCCTTTAGATGAGGATGTTGCAAAAATGTTGCGAAAATCGAAGAAACCGTTCTATTTGGCAGTAAATAAAATAGACAGTTCTACAAATTTTTATGATCACTCGGAATTCTATGCTTTGGGGTTTGAAAATATTTTTCCAATTTCGGCAATTTCCGGTAGTGGAACGGGCGAACTGTTGGACGAAGTGGTGAAACATTTTACAAAAGAGGAAGAAAACAATAACGATGACCTCCCGCGAATTACAATCGTGGGACGCCCCAACGTGGGTAAGTCGTCCATTATCAATACTTTTCTGGGAAAAGAACAAAATATTGTAACCCCTCTTGCCGGCACTACCCGCGATTCTATTTATACCCGTTTCAACAGTTTTGGGTTCGATTTTTATTTGGTGGACACCGCAGGTTTGCGCAAAAAAAAGAAAGTGGAAGAAAATTTGGAGTTCTATTCCGTAATGCGTGCTGTGCGAGCCATTGAAAACAGCGATGTCTGCATTTTAATGTGTGATGCTGCAGAAGGTTTTGATGCCCAAGATATTTCCATTTTCGGATTAGCCGCTAGAAACAGAAAAGGGGTGGTGGTAGTGATGAATAAGTGGGATTTGGTGGAAAAAGACCAAAAAACGCATAAAGAATATGAGGAATTAGTCAAAAAACGACTTGCTCCATTTAATGACGTACCCGTTATTTTTACTTCTGTAATCAACAAACAACGTATTTTCAAAGTGTTGGAAACGGCGGTGGCAGTGTATCAAAACAAACAGCGCCGAGTTTCCACTTCCGAACTGAACGACACCCTGTTGCCCATTATAAAAGACCAACCGCCCCCGATGGTAAAAGATAAAATGGTGAAAATTAAGTTTGTAACTCAGTTGCCCACGCCCTTTCCGGCATTTGCGTTTTTCTGCAATCTTCCGCAATATGTACGGGAAGATTACAAGCGATTTTTAGAAAACAGAATACGGGAAAGGTGGAATTTTTCGGGCGTTCCGATTGAGATTTATTTTAGAAAAAAATCGTAAAATCATACCCCATAGGGTATAAATTATAATTTATTTCAAATTTTTGCACCCGATAAGGTATAAATCCAAAAAATAATTGTATTTTTGCACCCGATAAGGTATAAATTAGTTTTCTATGGAATATATTGAATTACAGAAATATATAAAGCAAATGCGAAAACAGTACCATCTGACACAGGTTGATTTGTCGGAGAAATCGGGTGTGGGCTTGCGTTTTGTTCGGGAATTGGAGCAAGGAAAGCAGAGATTACGAATGGATAAAGTGAATCAAGTATTAAGCCTTTTCGGTTCGGAGTTAGCACCCGTTCCGATGGATAGAAGCAAACTCGGAGTATGAAACAAGCAAAAATTTATATGCGTAACCAATTGGCAGGAATATTGACCGAAAACGAAAACGGTTATTCCTTCCGCTATGATAATGAATATCTTCAAGCAGGCGATGCCGAAGCAATAAGTCTGACATTGCCCTTACAAAAAGAAGCCTATCATAACAAAGTACTATTTCCTTTTTTCGATGGTTTGATACCTGAAGGCTGGCTGTTGGAGATCGCCGGACGCAGTTGGAAAATTGATAGACGCGATAGAATGTCTTTATTGCTAACTTGTTGCAAGGATTGTATCGGTGTGGTAAGTGTTGTTCCAATAGAAGATAGAATGTTATGAACAGGTGTTTATTTTGTTATCAGGAACTAAAAGAAAAGCAAACCGATTTTCATTCGAAATGCTCCAAAAAAGTATTTGGCTCAACATTACCGCCAATTTTACCCTATACACGTGAAAACTTGTCTGAGTTAGCCGAACAGGTGATTCGCAGCCAGACAACGATTACCGGCGTACAGCCGAAATTATCATTGGATTTGGAAGGAAAAGATAAAAATACGCCTCAACGGTTTACGATTGTGGGCTTGTGGGGAAAATACATTCTGAAGCCTCAGACGGACTTGTACCCGCAATTACCCGAAAATGAAGACCTTACCATGCACTTAGCAAAAATTGCAGGGATCCGTACTGTTCCTCATTCATTGATTCGTTTTGCAGACGGCGAATTATGTTATATTACCAAACGTATTGACCGAGATAGTAAAGGGAACAAACTACACATGGAAGATATGTGCCAACTTTCCGAACATTTGACAGAACATAAATATAAAGGCTCTTATGAGCAAGTTGCTAAATTGCTCCTCCGATTTTCCAATTCGCCAAAGTTAGATTTGGTGAATTTTTGGCAACAAACGCTATTTTGTTGGCTTACAGGAAATAGCGATATGCACTTGAAAAATTTCTCTTTGTACACACAAGCGAAAGGGCAATATATACTCTCCCCTGCTTATGATATGCTTTCAACAATTTTGGCGATGCCGGAGGATACAGATGAATTGGCTTTAACGCTCAATGGAAAAAAAAGAAAATTAAATCGGAATGATTTTGAAAAATCGTTCTCACAATCCGGATTGGATTCAAAAGTAATAAACAACCTCTTTCTAAGATTCGAAAAAGCAGTTCCCCAATGGCAGGCATTTATCGAAATTTCATTTTTGAGCGAAGAACAAAAGACGAAATACAATAAATTAATTGAGGAAAAATTGAATTTGTTGAAATGAGAAAATCATATATTTATAGACAATACCAAGATTAATCATATTTTTGCCAAAGGAAACAATAAAAAAAACACGAGATTCCTCACTTCGTTCGGAATGACGACTGTGCCAAAAAGGAAAGAGGCGGGTATTTTACTCGCCTCTGCTAATATCTGGGGTGAAACTGTGCGATAGCGCTCCGGATATAATCGGTATCCAAATGCGTGTAAATTTCTGTGGTAGTGATGCTTGAATGACCTAACATCTCCTGTACG
>Ga0209628_10001607_pt1 | contig 14785 bp, 9 predicted proteins | sample TergutCu122P4_FD_187285 | JGI IMG/M metagenome (GOLD analysis project Ga0209628, IMG submission 187285) | Cubitermes ugandensis P4 segment gut microbial communities from Kakamega Forest, Kenya - Cu122 P4 (SPAdes) (version 2) | ecosystem: Host-associated > Arthropoda: Insects > Digestive system >...
CAAGTTTGTATCGAGACCGTCATTTCGCGATGCTCCATTCCGGCTTTTATTCATCTCCCCCAATAAAAGCCGGAATGAAGCGAAGCGAAATGACGGTAAAATCAGTAAAAATCGTAAACTTGTCGACAGACTGCCCCCCTGGGAACGCAGGCATCTTGCCTGCCCCCGGGTTCGCAGGCAAGATGCCTGCGTTCCCAGGGACTTTGCAGTTCTCTTGGTTTTTTTGGGACGTTTCCCGGTTGCCGAGGTTGTTTTGTAAAAAAAATAAGGTAAAAATAGGGTTTGCCCTCCGATGAGCAGCTTGGCCAAACGATTCGGACGTTACCAAAAATCACGGCTACTCCACTTATTTTACTCACCAAAATGAAATACAGACCACTTTTACTTTCCGTCGTTTTCGCAACGACAATGATGTTTTCCGCTTCCGTTTTTGCCCAGAGTTGGTTGATGGCCAAAACGGAAGAACTGAAAGGCGAATACGGCGAAGTTGCCAAAACGCTTCAAACGACCGTCAACGAAGCAACGCTCCTTGCGATGCTCCAGCAACCGGGAACGGACAACGAAATCCTGTTCCTCAAGATGCTTGCCTGCAAACGGCTTGCAACCCAGGGGACGAAAGAAGCGGTTCCGACGCTTGCGAAAATGCTTGACGACGAAAAAACCGCTCTTTACGCAAGATACGCTTTGGAACAGATTCCTGCGGACGAAGTGGATGCCGCTTTGGCGGAAGCGACGAAAACGCTTGACGGACTGTTGCTCATCGGCGTAATCGGCAGTATTGCCAATCGCGGCAAAGTGGAAGCGGAAGCAACGCTTTACGCCCTGGTCGCTACGGAAGACGCCAAAGGACGCAAATATCCGGAAGTCGCCAAAGCCGCGATTGCCGCAACGGGTGCCCTGGCCGGTGACGGAGCGGTCCAGTTCTTCAGCGGCGGAATGCTTGATGCCGCTCACGAGGGGTGCCGTAAACAGTTCGGACCGGAAATCGCCGACGCCGCGTTTCATTGTGCCAATCAACGAATTGCACGGGGAAACAAAGAGGCGGCAATCAAGATTTTCCAGACGATTGCAACGATGTCCGAAGCGAACGATTTTCAACGGGAATCTGCCGTTTACCATGAAATTCTGACGCTTGGAAACGAGGGGGTTGACCTGCTTGTCAAGCAGATTCACTCGGACAACCCGAAATTGTTCGCCGTTGCGATGAAAGCCGCTCGGGAGCTTCCTGTCGGAGCGGAGGTAACAAAGAAACTCGTGGCACAGCTTGCGGAGGTGAAGGACAATGCCCGACGTGCTCAACTGATCCTGGCGATTGGGGACCGAACGGATGCCGATTCCAGAAAAGTCTCGCTTGCTCCAATTGCGGCTCTTGCCAAGTCGGACAACGCCGCCGTTGCCGTTGCCGCGATTGTCGCCTTGAAAAACATCGGCGACGTGTCCGTTTTGGCAACGCTCCTTGATGCAGCGTCCTCTGCGAATTCGGAAATTGCCGCCGCCGCGAAAGCGACTTTGGAAGGAATTCCCGGCAAGGAAGTCGATCAGGCGATTGTCGCTTTGTTCGAAAAAGGTGACGCGAAAACGCAAAAAGCGGCGATTGGATTGATCGATGCACGCCGGATTGTGAGTGCGTTTCCGCTTCTCAAGAAAGCGGCAACCTCGACGAACAGTGAAATTCGCGGTGCCGCGTTGTCTGCACTGGCCGAAGTCGTAACCCTTGCCGATTTGGAAAACCTTTTCGCGGTTTTGCCGGCGGCGACGACGGAAGAGCAGGCGGTGGAAAACCAAAAGCTTCTCAAAGCCGCCTGTTCACGGATGCCGCGTGAAGAAGTCGCGGCGAAAATGGTTGAAATCCTCAATAAAGCGGACGAGAAAGCCAAACCGAACCTGCTCGATATTCTTATGCAAATCGGCGGTCCGACGGCGATAAAAACCGTGACGGACTATGCGTTTGGCAATTCACCGACCATGAAGAACAAAGCGACCGAGCTTTTGGGAAAATGGAGAGAACCGGAAGACGCGAATGCCGTCGCGGCCGCCTGTTTGAAGCTCGCCCAATCCAAAGACCAGTACAGCCAACGCGGTTTACGTGGGTACGTTCGTTATCCGCGTCAGTATCCGATGGAGGAAACGCAACGGATCGAGATGGTCCGCACGTATTTGACGCTGGCGACCCGTTCGGAGGATAAGGAACTGGTTTTCCAGGCGTTCACGAAATATCCGTCGGCGAAAATGCTCGAAGAAGCGATGAAGCTTCTGGACGACGATTCGATCCGTGAAAAGGCGTGTGAAGCGGCGGTTTCCGTTGCGGAGAAAATTCAGGGTGCATCGCAAGCGACCGCCGACGCCATGAAAAAGGTGATCGAAACCGCAAGGGGCGAGCAAACGAAAGAGCGTGCCAAGCGCGTTTTGGAGAAACAGTAACGAAAATCGGGCATCGGGAATCGGGAATCGGGAATCGGGCATAGAATAAAACCGATTTCCGATGCTTGGTGTCCGACGTTTTCAGGAGTAACTTTGATGGACTGGACCAACCGTATATCAAGCAATGCCGACATTTGCCACGGAAAACCGTGTATTCGTGGAACACGGATCATGGTGTCCGTGATTTTGGACAATCTCGCCGACGATGTCGACGAGGCAATGATTCTTAAAAATTATCGGTTCCCCACCAGAATCTGTGGGTAAAAAAATAGGTTTTTTGAGGTATGTGGAACAGAAAAGTAGATAATGGACCTTGAAAGTAAAGTATTTCAGTCACGTTGTATCGAAATAGTACATCTGGAAATATCTGTCAAATTTGAACCTCACTTTCTCGGCCACAAAAACAGTTGTAAGTATTTGATACAAAAGCAGTTAGCTTCATTTTACTAAAAAACCACCCACAGATTTTGGTGAGGAGGCAAATTATCCTTCTTTGGAGCGTGAAGACATCCGGGCAGTCATCTGTTACGCTGCCGAGTTGAAAACAGTTTACAAATAACGACCTCAAAACGGAAACTTGCCGACGGGCTACTTTTTGAGCGAGTAAGATATTTACACGATGCACTTTTTCGATTAGGATAAAAGCGCGAAAAATGCCGGATTATTCCTCTTGCTTTCAAACTCCCATGTTGAAGAAATTGTTAATCGTCGCCCTTCTGTTGTCGAGTTCCTGTCTTACCGCTTTCGGTGTCGAACGGGACATTCTCCAATCGCCGATTCTGTTCGTGAAACGGTACAACTATCAAGGGCTTCACATTTATGACACGTTTTATCAGTGGAGACCCGGCGGGGGAATTTACATTCTTGAAAACCCTGCCGATCCGCCGGAGCAGCATCGAATCCGGCCCGTCATTGATCCGACGACCCCCGAAACGCTCGGCCCTGGCATCTATTTCGATCCGTCACTTTCCTACGACGCTCAAAAAATTCTCTTCTGTTTCAAAGGTTCGCCGCAAGGTAACTCCGTGATCTACGAAATCGGACTCGACGGCAAAGGACTTCGGCAAATCACGAACCTCGACGGCAACGGCAATCCGTACAAAGGGACCGGCGGCGGACACCACGACGTCAAACCGTGTTATCTGCCGGACGACCGGATCGTGTTCTGTTCAACCCGATACAGCGGACTCGTCCCCTGCGCCAACAACGGCGTTACGATTTTACACGTCATGAACAACGACGGCAGCGAAATTCACACGATCTCCGTCAACAACGTTACCGAATTTGATCCGAACCCGCTCCCCGACGGACGAGTCCTGTTCGGACGCTGGGAATATATCGATAAAAACGCCCTCACCATCCAAAGCCTTTGGACGGTTCTTCCCGACGGAACAAACGAAACCGCTCTTTACGCAAACAACATGGTCTTCCCGGAAGCGGTGTTACAAGCGAAACCGGTTCCCGGTGCGGACCACCTGATCGTCGCAACGTTTGCCCCACACAACTCGCCGCCGCGAGGGACAATTGCGATGATCGATACCCGGCTCGGAAAAAATGAAGCGGCAGCGGCGTTCAACTTCGAACATCACGACAGACCGACGTTCGACCGCGGCGACTCTTGCGATCCGACGGCCATCAACGAAAACGTCGTGCTTTACAGTGGCGTTCCGAACGAACCGGACGCTCCGACAATCGGAAATGACACCCCCGGCGGCAATCGCGGCAACCCGAAACTGAACGCTTTGATGCTCATCGACCGGACAGGGGCGAAAACCGTTGTGTTAAGCGATCCGACGATTGATTTGCACAATCCGATTCCGATCATTCCACGTGAACGGCAACGTCAGATCACCGACACGACGGACCGTACGAAAATTACCGGCAATTTCTTCGTCCACGACGTTTACGAAGGAAACACCGGCGTTGCTCGTGGAACAATCAAGTGGTTGCGAGTTACTGAAGAAACTTCCCGGGTCAGCGAAAGTCCCGGCAGCAACAACATGAACCAGGTCTTTTCGATCTCCGCCGCGCTTGCCTGGAGTCCGAAAATTTATCATGGAATCGTTCCCGTCGAAGAGGACGGCTCCGTTTATTTCGAAGCTCCGTCCGGTCGGTCGCTGAATTTCCAGCTTCTCGACGCGGATTACCGGCTCGTTCGGAGTATGCGGACGTTTATTCAGGCTGCACCGGGAACGACACGTTCCTGCATGGGGTGTCACGAGTACAAGTACGGAACGACTCCGTCGGTCAGCGAATCGCGGCTTTTGGGCCGGGACCCGGTCAAGCTCCGGGACGAATCGTGGGGCGGCGGTTATCTCGATTACACGAAAAAGGTGCAACCGATTTTGGACAAGCATTGCGTTTCGTGTCACGGCGGAGAAGCCGGAATTGCCAAAGGACTCGACCTGAGCGGCGGTTGGACCGATTACTTCAATATCAGTTACGAAAATTTGACCGCCCGGCGTGAGAAGCAGTACATCGCCGACCTGATTCAGGGGATTTGCTGCATGAACGGAACGGCGTACTGGTCGTGCAAAATTTTCGATCCTTATGAACATGGAAGCGGTAATGCTCCGCTTGCCGACATTCTGCTTTCGGAGCCGCACAAAAGCACGACCGGACTTTCCGACGCCGACCGGGAACTTCTGTTCGCCTGGATCGACAGCAATGGTCTGTTTTTCGGAACGTGGGACTTCACACGGGCCGGACCGCTTGCCAAAGAACACCGTGCCACCAAAGAAGCACTCAAAGCCGTGATGAAAAAATCCGATTGTGCCAGGTGTCACACGGACGAGAACGGCAACGTCCGGCGATTCGACGACTGGATCAACCTGGAAACGCCGGAGCTCAGCCGTATTTTGCGAGCACCGCTTCCCAACGCCGGAGACAAGGGAACATCGGAAAACGGATACGGTCTCGGGCTTTGCCGGGATCGAAAAGTCGATCAAAAGTTCAGCCGTCTCGGTCTCATGTTCCAAAGCGGATATGAGCATGGTGTCAAGAACCTGGATCAATTCCCGACGCAGGTTTGGGAAAACTGGGATGAACAGCAGCAAGGGGAGCCGGTGATTTCCTTTGCGTCGACGAACGACGCAACGTATCAAAAAATGCTTGGGATCATCCGGGAAGCGAGGATTCGGCAACTTGCCGACCCCCGTGTCGATATGCCGACGGCGGACAAGGTCGGCGAGGGTATCATCGCAGGCCGATTCCGGCAGATCATTCCGCAACCGCTTCCGGAAGAGACGCCGCCGCTTTTTGCCGAGGTCGACGACGAAGGATACGTTCGATTCCATTGGGAATGTTCCTGGCGGACGGTCGGTTTGGTTTTCGAAATTCACCGCTCGACATCGCCGAATTTCACGCCGACAGCGGAAACGCGGATCGATCGGACGGAACGGTTCGAGTTTACCGACCGGACGGCACCTCCCGGTAAGGTTTATTATGCTTTGATTCCTGTTACGGACCCGGCGGAGACCTGCGGAACCTGCAAAAGCGGTGCGGTGCTTGATTACCGCGATTCACTTTCGTCGTTCATTCTGGAAGGGGGTGGTGTCAATATCCCGATGCAAAAGAGTATCGAGAACCGTTGCCCGCTTTCCATGGTTGAGCCGATGAAAGGACAGCCGAGCCGGACGGAGGCGGTTGTACCGCAACCGAAAAAACCGGCTCCGCCGAAAAATCTCCGGGTGACTGCCGAGCCGGGAAAACTGACGTTCCAATGGGATGTGGACCGACCCGGTCAATATCGTTACAAAATCGGCGATGCGGAACCGATTTCCAAAAACCGTACTGAAATTGTTGAGGATTCGAATCGGGAAATCACCCTGACGGTCCGAACCGTCGGACGGCTGGACACGGAAAGCGATCCGGTCTCCCTCACGGCCAAATCGTTGCCGATTGACCGAACGCCGGTTTTCTCGCTTGCCGACATGTTCAAAGAGGGCAAATTGCAGGGCGATGCCGTGTTTGAGGACGGAGTTCTCGACCTTTCCCGGGGAGGGCATCTCGAATTTCCCCAGGAGGAAAAGCGTAACATTCGCGGACAGTTTTCGATTGAGCTGGAAGTGAAGTTCGATTCCGTAAACGACTCGCCGCTCATGGTGAGCAACGGCGTCTGGAGACAATCGGGCTGGTTTGTCCAGAAATTCGGCAACGGCATCCGATTTCATTTCAGCGGCGTCGATTGCGACGGTGGTGTCGCAGAGATTGGAAAGTGGACGAAGCTGCTTGGTACTTACGACGGTCAAACGGTCCGGCTTTATCAGGATGGCAAGCTGGTCGGCGAAAAACCCGCCGGCAATTTGGTGCCATGGGGCGGCCCGATGATTCTCGGCCAATACACCGGCGGCATCGCCCCCGGTTTTCAGATGAAGGGCCAAATCAAAAACGTCCGGATTTATCGTTGCGTGATGTAAAAACACCATCAAAAAATCACTCTTCATCCTCCGGGAAATCCTGCGAAATGACCCAGGAAACGCGACCGAGAAAGCGGAAGTAAATCAGCGGGAAAAAACCAAGCAACACCGTTTCCAGAAACGCGGAAACAATGTAATACCCGATTGATTGCATCCACGGGTTCTCGTAGTGGAACAGGTTCAGGTAAGCAAGCGTGCCCAGGAATAAAATCGGGACAACCGAAAACAAAAGGACCGCTCCGAAAAATTTGAGCCAGAGCATCGGAAAGAGAGCCAGACTTCCGAGCGTTTTTTTCGGCCAGCCGCCGAAAAACGTGTCCGTTTCCGTAACGCATAAAAACGAGATCGGAAACGTGAAGATCGGGCTCAAAAAGAAAATCGCAATCCATGGATAAACATAAGTTGCCGTTGCGAACTCCGGGAACACGGCTTCTATTCCCCAAATGAGAAACACGCCGGGATAAAACGAAACGAAAAGCATCAGGGACGTCCAAAAGATGTACGAAAATCCGAGTCCCAGATCGAACATGATCCAACGCTCGACCTTGATTTTCCCGGACGCCGTCGTCGTCAAAATGTTGATTCCGAATAAAAGGACGAGAATCAGCCAAACGATTCCGAAAAAAATTCCGACGAAAAAATTCACGGAAAAGAAGCCCATTTCGGCGTAGGACATGACGTAGGCTGTTCCTTCCGGATGCGTTTCGAGAAAAACATGAGCGAACGCCGACTTGATCTGTTCGCCAAAATAATTTGCCAAATAGCCGATGATGAAAAGCACGATCAACTTTTTTCGGTTGATCGGCGAAAGAAACGGTTCGAGAAAATTTCGCAATCCCGGCCAGAAGGGGGTAGGCGGCAGACGGCTGTCGGCAGACGACGGAGGAAGAGAGGGTTCCGGTTGCTTTGGCCTGGGTGGTGCCGGTAAAAGCGGTGGAGTTGGTAGGTGTTTTGAAGGAAGATTATTTTTTTCGTTCGTTTTCCGAGCGGAGGAATTTGTATTATCGCCGACGGTTTCCATGCGTTTTCTCTTTGCCAACCGCATTTCTTCTTCGATCTTTTTTTCGAGGTCCATTTTTTTCTGCTTGCGTTCTTTTTCGATTTTGGATTCGAGCAACCCCTGGAGAAACGCTTCCATTTTCGGCTGTTCGTCGTCGAAGACCCGTTGCTTTATGAACTCCGGCTTTTGATACCCGTCAACGGTTCGATAATCGACGCCGATGTTGAACGTTGGGGCATGTTCGATTTCCGGTTTTTTCACGAGATATCCACCGTTTTCGTCCAGTTCGACGGTGAAGCGAAATTCCGGTTCGACGTAAAAGATTTCCGTTTGGCGGTGGCAATCGGGACAAACTTTCCACATTCCGACCTGGTCTTCCGTGGCGTACATTCGCGTTTTGCAGGCGGAGCAGACGACCGGCATGAGACGCAAATCGGTCTCCAACGGAAAATCAGGTGCGATTTTTCGTGTCTCTTTTTCGTCGAGTGGGGCGAGTTTCAGTTCGTCCTCATCGTCAAGTGGTGCCAATCGAAATTCGTCGTCGGACATGATGACTCAAAGTGTAAACGTAATGATAATGGGCACCTCTAAAAATACCCCCTACCATCCATTCAAACAAGTCCCCGGCCCTCGACAAGTCGGAAAAATGCGCTAAATTGTTCAAAAATAACGTTTTTTCGTATTTTCCCCGATTTTTGATTCAGCATGAGCCAGTTCTCCTTCTTCGACCTCGAACGCCATCTCGACAAAATCTACCAAATCAACGACTTTCTTCCGAAACTCAACTCGCTCGTCGATTGGGAAATCTTTCGGGCCGACCTCTCCAAAGTCCGCGAAAAAGAACGACTCTCCAACGCCGGTCGCCCTTCCTTCGACGTCCTTCTCATGTTCAAAGTTCTCGTACTGAAATCCCTGTACAACCTTTCCGACGACCAGACCGAACTCCAAATTCGTGACAGAATTTCCTTCCACGACTTCCTCGACTTGGCCATTGCCGACACGGTTCCTGACGCCAAGACAATCTGGGCCTTTACGTCTGTTTTGTACGGTTTGCGGGTGTTTGGGGAATTCATGTTTTTTCCACTCCATTAGAAACATTATTGAAGCACTGCTCTTTTCAGTGCCTTGGGGAAAGTTATAATAGAGGAAGTTTACCTAATTTCTCAAAATCGTTCAACACCAATTTGTCGAGATTGCCTAAATTGCCGCGTCCCCTCTAACACCATTCCTTTCCTCACTCTCCATCGATCTGCCTCATCGTCATGAAAAAGAATGAACATGAAAAAGAATGAAAAAGAACAAAATGAACAAAATGAATTTGGCCCCGTTATTTTAGGACCTATTTATCAGGAGATTGTTAGTGGGGGTAGTGAAAAGTTGAAAGAATTTATCAAGGGAAACCTTGACTTTGCCGTGCATGATGTTGAATTTCCGTTTGATGCAACCAAGTATAATAATGTCGAAGCCTTAAAAGCATTCATAGATGCGGGAGTTCATCCTGATACCATCAAGCCAGGATTTACGTGGCGTACATTACTTGAAGATGCTATATCGAATCGTGCATATGACGCTGTGTCATTTCTTCTTGATGCAGGTGCCAACATTGACAACACTTTCGATGAAACATATGCGTCTCCACTCACCTGTGCGGTTAAGGGCGCGACATCTCGAACGAAACATTCCACTGAACCGTTTGAAAAACACTCACCCTGCAATTTTTGGGCACTTTATTTTTGACAGTTGCTTTCGTGGCGGACTCTGTGCTACAATGGAGCTTCCGTTTCCTCCTCATCCCTTACCCCTCACTCCTTTATGTTGAAACAAAAATTCGCTCTTGTTTTCGTATTCGTTTTATCCGTTTCCGTTATGGCGGCGGAGAGATCGGCTTTTTTGAACGTGCTCGATTTCGGTGCGGTCGGCGACGGACAAACGGACAACACCGCCGCGTTTCAAAAGGCACTTGACGCCGCCGCGAAGTCGGATGTGCAGGTTGTGTTCGCTCCCCGCGGGAACTATCGGTTCGACGGCTCGCTCGTCTTTCCGCAAGGTGTTACGCTCAAAGGCGTTTGGGAATCCGTCCCGGCACACAACGGAATCCGGGACCACGGACTCGTCAAACCGACCGACGACGGAACGACGTTGCTTGTGTACGGAAATGCCGGCGCAGAAGATAAGGAACCGTTCATTACGCTCAATACAAACTGTACGTTAAAAGGGGTCTGCATTTATTACCCGGACCAGAAAACGGACGACGTTCCGACTGCGTACCCCTGGGCCGTTGCGATGCGGGGAAAGAACCCGGCCGTTCTCGATTGCGAACTGCTCAACCCTTACAAAGGGATTGATGCCTCGAAAAACGAACGGCATTTGATTCGCAACATCAGCGGCCAGCCGATCCGGCTCGGCGTTTACGTCGACTCGATTTACGACATCGGCCGAATTGAAAACGTTCACTTCAATCCCTGGTGGAGTTTGCAGTCGAAACTTTTCCAGTGGCAAATGGAACACGGCGAAGCGTTCGTGTTCGGCCGGACCGATTGGCAATACGTTCATAACACATTCTGCTTCGGATACAACGTCGGATACCGCTTCCTCCAAACGGAAGCAGGAATCTGTAACGGAAATTTCCTCGGAATCGGTGCCGACGATTGTTATACGGCACTCGTCGTCGACCAATGCGCTCCGATGGCTCTTTTGATTACCAACGGAGAATTCGTGTCGTTTCATGGTCCCGATCCGACGATGGTTCGCGTTTCACCGACGAATCACGGGGTTGTCCGTTTTTCCAACTGTGCGTTTTGGGGGCCGTGCCGCCAGATCGCCGAGATTGACGGAAAAGGCACCGTCGGATTCAGCGACTGCACGTTCGTTCAATGGGGATTTCAGCCCACGAAAGATTGGGGCACACCGGTAAAATGGGGCAATCGAACGAACGATCCGGCGTTGAAGTTGCTCGGCGGAACGGTCCTGGTTCGCGGCTGCGAATTCCGGGAAGACCGCCCGCATATCCAGCTTGGCAAAGACGTGAAAAAAGCGATTGTTTCCGACAACGTGTTCAAGGGAACGGTGCAAATCGACAATCAATCCGAATCAAAGTCGATTTCGATTCAGGGAAATGTCGGCGATTAGAATTGAAAATAGATGAACGCCGCTCCACCGACGCCCAAAAAGGTGTAGAGGAGTAGCAGGATTGTACAAATTCCCGCTTGAATGAGAGTACCGGATTTTGTATAAAGATTCGTCCATTGGCGTTTCCAGGACAATGGCGTGAAGTGCATTGCGTATCCCAGTATTAACATTCCCACGAACCACAGGCTGTACCCGGATTCTCCCGGGGCCAGTGTGCAAATTTTTGTGATAACCGTCCAGGCGGCCCCCATTGTCGTAAGCGATTCCGTAGGTTGTGCTCGAAAGAAAATCCAACAAAGCATGATGACGTGGAACGTTATTAACCAGCGCAAAAAGATGATCCATCGGGGCAAACCATCAAGGTTGAGCAGTCTTTTTCCGCCAAAAATCATTTTTTCCACGGCAAGACCAATACCGTGAATCCCTCCCCAGATCACAAAATTCCAAGCGGCCCCGTGCCAAAGTCCTCCCAAGAGCATTGTGATAAAAAGGTTGCGATAGGTTAAGAGCGAGCCCCATCGGTTTCCTCCCAAGGAAATGTAGAGGTAGTCCCGAAGCCAGGTCGAAAGCGTGATATGCCAACGCCGCCAAAAATCGGTCAAACTCGTTGCAATGTACGGACGATTGAAATTGATCGGCAACACGAATCCGCAAAGCCTCGCCGAACCAATCGCAATGTCGCTGTACCCGGAAAAATCACAGTAGATTTGCATCGCATAGGCATACACCGCAAGCAAAAGCCAAAAACCGGAAAACGTTTCCGGATTGCGAAAAGCGGGATCGACCAACGTGACGGCAAGGACGTCTGCGATCATGATTTTCTTGAAAAGACCGGCAAAGATTTGATAAACTCCGCGAACCGTGGCATCATCGTCATAGTTCGGTTTGTGCTCCAACTGCGGCATGAATTCCTGAGCCCGAACAATCGGACCGGCGACCAATTGCGGAAAATACACGACGAACAGTGCAAACTTGGAAAAGTCTCTCGTCGGTTTCAGAGTTCCTTTATAAATGTCGAGCGTGTAGCTGAGCGTTTGAAAGGTGTAAAACGAAATCCCCACCGGAAGGATGATGTGAAGCGGAGCAATGGGAACCTGGATCCCCATGGTGCCCATAAGCGTCTGAAAATTTACGATAAAAAAATCGCAGTATTTGAAAAAACCAAGACACCCCAAGTTGACCACCAAACTGACAATCAACCAGGTTTTCCGCGATTTCGGGGTTTTGGCACGGTCGATGATGAGACCCGCATAATAATCCACAATCGTGGAGAGGAGAATCAGAAATGCGAAACGCCAATCCCAGCAACAGTAAAAATAGTAACTGGCGAGAATCAACCACCAATTCCGCAGTTTCTCCACTCGCACGAGAAGCCAAAAGACCGCAACAACGACCGGAAGAAAAACAGCGAATTCGAAACTATTGAAAAACATGTTCGTTGAAAGTTTTTGTCGGGAACAAAGAACGGAAAATCACGGGAAAAATCAAACTCAATTGTTTTCAACAGGAATATCGTTACGCAAAAAAGGGGTCAGAACATCGTGTTCAAGCAGTTTTTCCGCGATTTTTTCCGCGAGTTTTTCATTGCCTGCCGGGCGAAGGTGAACCGCGTCTCCAAAGTATTTCGTCGATCCGGGAATGCAGTTTTCTCCGTCGATAAACAAGACATTGTTTCGAGCTGCGGCGTTTTGCATCGTTTTGTTCATCGTTTCGACAGCCTCGAATGCTCCCTGAAGTCCCAAGCCCCAAAAATCCCCAAAAAGCATTTTGTTCTGTTCGCGGGGAGGCTGTTCTTTTCGAAATGCAACGGAATGTGACACCGCAACAGGCACAATCTGAAGTTTTTGGCAGGATTGGAACAAATCGTCATACAGTTTTTCAAACGACGCTTCACCGCTTTTGGGAAAATGACTGAACTGCGAAGCGGCGATACCTGGTGAATAGAATTTTACCTTCTCTCGAAGCGCATTGTACATGACGCTATTGTCTTGTCTCCAGCGTTTCAAAAAATGCGGAGGCTTTGAACTTGCCGTTCGTGCCCGTACAATACTTCCGATGTCGTTTGGAACAGCATAAAAGACGGCGATTTGCGGTCGAAATTGACGGATTCGTCTTTCAAGATGTTTTTGAACACTACCGGTCCCCATGCCGGGAACGCCAGCATTCAAGACTTCAACACGCTTGCCTTCGTTTATCGTTTCCAATCGCCGGTTGAGAATCTTTTCAAGCCAGGCGGGAAACGTTTCGTCGTCGCTGTTTGCGGTACCGCCAAATACGGTGGAACTTCCCAAACAAGCAATACGTATAACCGCATCCGGACGGTCGAACAAGAAACTTTTTCCCCGGGTTCCATGTTCGTTGATGTGAATGGCCCGAAGAGTTCCTTCGGATACGACGTTGGGTTGCAAATATCTCCCTTCAACGGGATCGTCCACGATCATCGTGCTTTTGATCTGGCCGAAGCGCACGATTGCCCGAATACGAAAAACGGTTTCACCAAGAAAAAAGGAGAAGCTGATAAGCAACCAAACACGAAAAACCTTTCCTCCAAAAAAATTATTCCGGTCCGAAAATATAAGAGACATTGGAAATCAAATTCGTGATTTTGTAACTGGTCGGATATACCGAAAACGGGATCAAATTGTCACTTTTACGGGACGGAGAAATTGCAAACCTTCTGCGCCCTTAGTAGCAGTTCAGCCCACCAATCCATGTGCCCTTATTCCCTTATGACCAGAGACTAATAAGGGAACAAGGGCGCAACATACCACCACAAAAACTCCCCGTCAAAAAACAATTTATAGTCGCTCTTAGTATAGTAAAAGCTCAATCATTAACGCAAAAAAATGCGCAATTTGACAGATGACACCACAAATTGCGCATTTCCATTATCTCAAAATGGATAGGGTTACTTCTTGCATCCGCAACCGCAGGACGCTTTCGCTTTGGCTTCCTTGATCGCAGCTTGGGCGGCGGCGAATCGGGCAACCGGAACGCGAAGCGGCGAGCAACTGACGTAAGCCAAACCGATGTTGTGGCAGAACATCACCGACGAGGGTTCGCCGCCGTGTTCGCCGCAAATGCCGAGCTTGATGTCGGGTCGGGTCGCCTGCCCTTTTTCGACCGCAATCTTCATCAATGCACCGATTCCGACCTGATCCAACACCTGGAACGGGTCCGCCGGGAAAATGTCCTTTTCCTGGTACTCGTTGATGAACCCGGCGTAATCGTCGCGCGAAATGCCCATGCCGGTCTGCGTCAGGTCGTTCGTTCCAAAGCTGAAAAACTCGGCGTTTTTCGCAATTTCGTCCGCTGTGATACAAGCACGCGGAATCTCGATCATCGTTCCGACTTTGTAATCGACTTTGACACCCTTTTCGGCAAACACCTTTTCGGCGGTGTCACGGATCACTTTTTCCTGATCCTGGAATTCCTTGAGAGTCACGATGAGCGGAATCATAATTTCCGGATGAACATCAATACCGTTTTTCTTGACTTCACAAGCGGCTTCAATAATCGCACGAGCCTGCATCCGGGTAATCTCCGGATACACAATGCCCAAGCGGCAACCCCGATGTCCGAGCATCGGATTGCTTTCGGCCAACTCGTGAACACGCTGTTTCACGAACTCCGCTTTCAAGCCGAGTTTCGCGGCGAGTTCTTCCTGTTCCTTGTCGGTGTGCGGAAGGAACTCGTGGAGCGGCGGGTCCAACAGACGAATCGTAACCGGTCGTGATTCCATCGCCTCGAAAATTCCCTTGAAGTCCGCTTTCTGGAACGGCATCAGTTTGTCCAGTGCTTTTTCGCGGGCACTGGA
>Ga0209628_10001608_pt1 | contig 14782 bp, 12 predicted proteins | sample TergutCu122P4_FD_187285 | JGI IMG/M metagenome (GOLD analysis project Ga0209628, IMG submission 187285) | Cubitermes ugandensis P4 segment gut microbial communities from Kakamega Forest, Kenya - Cu122 P4 (SPAdes) (version 2) | ecosystem: Host-associated > Arthropoda: Insects > Digestive system...
CTCCAGCATCTTGGTTAAAGCCGTTTAACGAAGCCGGTATTAAAACCATGATGCTGGAGCGCGCTCTTAATGGTTTACGTATGTATCCCGTACCAGCAGATGTACGACAATTGATGTGTAAAGTAAAAAAAGCTCAAGGAGTGGACGTAGTACGTTCATTTTGCGGATTAAATGACCCACAAAATTTGGAGTTATCTGTAAAATATGCCAAAGAATTTGGGCTTATATCGCAAGCCGCGCTCAGTATTACATATTCCCCAATTCATAACGTGGAATATTACATGGAATTGGTGGACAAATTGGTAGCGTTCGGCGCAGATGAAATAGGATTGAAAGATATGGCAGGCGTAGGACGTCCTGCTTTGCTGGGAAAACTAGTAAAAGCCATTAAAGAAAAATATCCTCATATTTTGGTACAATACCACGGACACTCAGGCCCCGGATTTTCTGTGGCTTCTATGCTGGAAGTAGCCTATGCCGGAGCCGATATTATTGACGTAGCAATGGAACCCCTTGCATGGGGAATGTCACACCCCGATGTGATTACCATTCAGGCCATGTTGAAAGATGCCGGTTTTGATGTACCAGAAATCAACATGAATGCCTATATGCAAGCCCGTTCTTTAACGCAAGAATTTGTGGATGACTTCTTAGGATATTTTATTGACCCTAAAAACAAGCAAAGCACTTCATTATTAGTAGGTTGTGGGCTTCCCGGAGGTATGATGGGTTCCATGATGGCAGATTTGAAAGGCGCACACAATGGTATTAATATGTTTTTACGCAACAGCGGTAAAAAAGAGTTGAGCGAAGATGAGCTCATGGTAAAATTATTTGAAGAAGTAGAATATGTATGGCCCAAAGTAGGAACTCCACCATTGGTTACGCCGTTTAGTCAATATGTGAAAAATATTGCGTTAATGAATATTATGCAAATGGCGCAATGCAAACCGCGTTATTCGCAAATGGACCAAAATACGTGGGATATGATTCTGGGTAAAACCGGAAAATTACCAGGCACGTTAGCTCCCGAAATTATTGAATTGGCAAAAGAAAAGAATTACGATTTTTTTACCGGAATCCCACAAGATAATTATCCGAATGAATTGGATAAATATCGTAAAGAGATGGACAAAAACGGATGGGAATATGGAGAAAATGATGAAGAGTTGTTTGAATTGGCAATGCATGACCGGCAATATAGAGATTACAAAACCGGCGTGGCTAAGAAAAATTTTGAAAAAGAATTGGAAGCTGCCAAACAAAAGTCTAATATACAAGTAATTGTAAAAGAGATAAAACTACCTGAGGTTCTTAAAGAAGAATTAATTACTAAAGTATTAGAGAAACACCCTAACGCCAAACAGGTGGTGGCGACCGTTTCCGGTACTTTAATTTGGGAATTGGAAGTAGGTGAGCCATCTATGGCAAAACCGATAGGAACTCCTTTCAAAGAAGGTGATACTGTATGCTGGATTTCAGCTTATTATGGTCATGAAGAAGTGAAAACTTTGTATGCCGGTAAACTTTGTGCTGTGGTATATCAACAAGGTGATAAAGTGAAGAAAGGAGATATTATTGCATTTGTAGAATAAAAATATCTATATTATCACTTTTTGCTAAATTTTATGATGAATAAGAAAGTCTTTTTGGTGATTTTGTTTTTTATCTCAGGTATGTTATTTGCCCAAAACACCTCCACTCAGGTGACTCATATTATGGATAAAACACTTCAAAAATACAATGCACTTTCTGCATTTTCTTTAGATTTTACAGTAAACATAGATGAAAATGCAAAAACTATTAAAAATTTTAAAGGGGTTTTGTTTGTTAAAAAAGACAAATACTTTGTAATATTTGAAGAGCAAGTTATTGCTAATGACGGAAAAATGATATGGAATTATCAAAAGAGTGCCAATGAAGTTTCTTTTTTTGAAGTAGAAGAGGATGATTTAATGTTTAATCCACAAAAAATACTTAATAATTGGGCTCAGGAGTATGCTGCCAAATTTATTCGAGAAGAAGAGTTACAAAAAAAACAAACATTCATTGTGGATTTAACGCCCAAAAAGAGATCGCCATTTTATAAAATCAGATTATTCGTAGATAAAGAAACTTTTTACATTCAACAAATTATGATGTATGAAATGGATGGATCAACCATCACCTATGCCATTACAAAATTTACTCCAAATGCTGTGATTTCCGACGCCAAGTTTACTTTTAACAAAAACGATTACCCAAATGTGCAGATTAATGATATGCGGTGACGATGAGATGATGAAAAACACCTCTCGCTCCTTACTTCTCATCTTTGGGTTTATTTTATCGCTTTTTTTTTCTTCTTGTAACTATACAAAAAATTTAGCCAAAAATGAGTATGCGCTCATAAAAAACACGGTTAAAGTTGAAGGCGTAAAAAGTACGCAATTTGATGATTTAATTGATTTGGTAAGACCTGTCCCCAATAAAAAATTTATGGGCATCTTTCCGATAAAAGTGTCACTTTGGGCATATCATCAACCGAGATTTGATTCGATTACAAACAAAATAAAAGATTCAAAATTTAACCAATGGCTGCGAAAAAACGGAGAATCAACTGTGTTGTTTGATACCAACGATATGTATCGCTCTATGAAGCAAATTGACTTGGCAATGTTTAAATCCGGTTATTTTGATGCCACAACACGAACCGAAGTTCAATTTATGAAAAAACAAAAAGCAAAAGTGAACTATTTTGTTACTCCATATAAACCCTACCATATTCGAAGTGTTGATTATCAAATAAATATTCCGGAATATAGACGGATTGTGATTACAGATACGGCAAATTCATTGGTAAAAAAAGGAATGATATATACTGAAGAAGAACTTGTTGCGGAAAGAACGCGTATTATAAACAAAATTCGAGATCGTGGATATTTTTATGCTACATCAGAGATTGTTACTTTTTTAGTAGATACAAATAATGCTTTTTTGAATCTGAATGCTCTGAACAATCCTACCGTAGCGATTACTATTAAAATATCTTTCGATGAGATAAACGATAAATCATTAATTCACAAAAAAATAAATCGTTACAAATTTAATAATGTGTTTATTTATACAAATTATGACTTGAACTTAGATAAAAGTGTGAATTTGGACACCATTCCTTATCTGGATTTTAGAAACAAGTCGGATTCATCTTTATATGAATTTGTTACGCTAAAAAAATTTAAAAAAAGATCCCATAAAATAAAGTTGCTTAAAGATTATAACAGTCGTACAATTGCCGGCGCAATTTGGATGAAAAGAGGAGATATGTTTACGCAAACCGCTTACGAAAGAACTTACAAAAAGTTGCAAGATTTAAGTAACTTCTCCATTATCAATATCTCTTACAATGAAGATGATGCGCTTTGGGATAGCATTTACAAAATCGGCGCTTTAAACACCACCGTTCGTCTTACAAGAATGAAACAACATGGTTTAGAAGCTGCTTTTGACCTTAGAACCGACAGAACCGGTTTGTCGTTAGCTTATGTCAATAAAAATATATTTAGAGGAGCTGAATATTTAAAAATTAATGGTTACGGAAATGTTTACTACTATAATTGGTTGGCTTCGCTTATTAAAGAAGTTTCAGGCGACCTTGTTTACGGAGAAGTGGGAGGAGAAGTATCGTTTCGATTTCCAAGATTATTGATGTTGCCGAAATATCAAAATATTAATTATTGGAGCTATTCTACCGAAATAAAATTTACAGCCAGCTATACACAATTCCTTTCTCGTTTGAATTTGCAATTAGCGTATATCTATAATTGGAGTCCTACACGAAATCTGACACACTCTGTTTCACCGGTGGATGTAGCCACTTTAGACAGCCGGAGTAATCGCGAAGACATTGTTAAAAATTACCCGTTAACTTACCAACGTAAATTTGATAAATATTTCCTGCCTTCTGCACGATATAATGTAGCATACAGGATACCTGAAAAAAGAGGTCATGTATTTAGGGTAAATTTTGCTTTTGAAACAGCAGGACTATTACTCTATGCCGTAAACTTAGCGGTAGATAAAAACAATATGTGGACTATTGGGAAGTTGAATGAATTTAATTATGGGGTTTACGAAAAGTTTGACTTAAATCTTTCTTATACCAAGGTCATTAACAAAAACAATTCTTTTGCTTCTCGTTTTATTTTTGGTATGGCTATTCCATTAAGAAAAGGTACGGTAATTCCATTTGAAAGAAGTTTTTTTGTGGGAGGAGCGAACAGTATGCGTGGCTGGACATTCCGCCAGTTAGGTCCCGGAGGATTTTATTCAGATCCTGAAATAAAAATTGAACGTGTAGGCGATATGAGATTAGAATTGAACTTGGAGTATAGGGGTACCATTTATAAAGCGTTTAAATTCGGTGTGTTTTCAGATATTGGAAATGTTTGGCTGCTGTCGAAATATGATGATATGCCCAATGCTGAATTTAATTTTAAAACATTTTATAAACAAATTGCCGCTTGCATTGGTGTAGGACTTCGGTTGGATTTCAATTTTTTTATTATTCGTTTGGACTACGGACTCCCTATTTTCGACCCATCGAAACCCATTGGAGAATACTGGATTAATAATAATTGGTTTCTTAAAGAGAATAAATGGTGGACCGGCGCGCAGGGAATACAATTTGGGATTAATTATGCTTTCTAAATCGCAATTCTTAACATTATTTCGAGAACAAATTCCTCATGAACCTACCATAGGGCAAGAATTAGCGATGCTACAAATGGTTGATTTTCTGTATAAAAAAGAACCAAAACAACTTTTTGTTTTGAAAGGATATGCCGGTACCGGAAAAACAACGCTGATTAGCGCTTTAGTACGAGTGTTCGGAAACTTAAAAAAGAGAACAGTTTTGCTGGCGCCCACAGGAAGAGCTGCCAAAGTTTTTGCTTCCTATTCCGGCGAAAAAGCCTATACCATTCATAAGCACATCTATAAAATATCTCACAAAGAAGGATTGGTGAAGGTGAAACGAAGGATGAATGAAAGTACAAATACATTATATATTGTAGATGAAGCTTCTATGCTCTCTTGTGAAAGCAATTCAGGAGAACTGTTCGGCAGCCGTGAACTGCTTACCGATTTGATGGAGTTTGTTTTTGAAGGAGAAAATAACAAATTGCTTTTTATTGGCGATGATGCACAACTTCCGCCGGTGCAAAGCGATGAATCACCCGCATTGAATTTAGATTTTTTAACAGCTAATTTTGATGTTACCATAAACACTTGCCAACTTACCGATGTGGTACGCCAAGCCTGTGATTCTGGAATTTTGCATAACGCAACCTTACTTCGAAACGTTTTATTTTCCCACCAATTTCAACTTCCACTCTTCTCATTATCAACATTTAAAGATATTCAACGCATCGGAAGTCAAGAGTTGGAGGATGAATTAAACAGATTATATGCGTTTTATGACACAGAAGATATTGTAATGGTAACACGCTCGAACAAACGTGCTTATATTTTTAATAATGAAATAAGAAACCGTATCTTTTATCGTGAAAACAAATTGGCAACCGGCGATTTCTTAATGGCAGTAAAAAACAATTACTATTGGGTTGATGAACTTTCTGAAGTCGGCTTTATTGCTAACGGAGATATGATGGAAGTAGTGTCTGTTAGAAAAACACAAGAACTTTACGGCTTTAACTTTATGGATATTAGAGCGCGGCTGTGCGATTACCCCAATTATCCCGATGTAGATTTTAAAATTATTTTAGAAAGCTTAGAATCTGAAGGCGCTTCCATGACCAGTGAACAAATGAAACAATTGTACCACGAAGTGGCTAAAGATTATGAAGATATTCCGAACAAACGGGTACGTTTCTTAAAGATAAAAAACAACCCGTTTTTAAATGCGGTACAGGTAAAATTTTCATATTCGTTAACTTGCCATAAAACACAAGGCGGGCAATGGAAAGTGGTACTCATTGACCTTGGCTATTTTGATGAAAATAAAATAGATAAAGAGTTTTTACGCTGGTTGTACACCGCAATTACCCGCGCTACGGAAAAAGTGTATTTGGTGAATTTTGATGAGCGGTTTTTTAGCTAAAAATGCACAACAACAAACAAGCAGAGTTACCGAACAACAAATGGTGATTGAATAAATATAAACGGATAAGTGAATATAATTGAAAAGATGTATTTTTGCCCCGATATTCAAAATAACGATAATACAAAGTCTCAAACAGGTACATTTCGAATACTTATTCGGATACTCAAAGAAAACACAAACACTTTATCTGATTGATTATCAAACAAATAATACATATTTGGGGTCGTTTGGTTTTGACAGCATGTATGTGGATTTGTAAGCATGTCGGAAGTTGTGAGACGGTTCCGTTAAAAACTAACTCTCGTAGCCAATAACTGGCAACTCTTATGCAATCGCTGCTTAACCGCAGTGGTTCCCGACGCATAAACCAGGTTTATCGCCTCGGGTGTTTCCCCGGAAGCTCTGCTTTTCGGCGTCCGGTACGAAGCATCGTAAAAGAAAAGATAGTCAATGCAGGCTTCGATGCAAAGGCGAAACCTTAGAAGATAAGCGAAAGTGCTGTCCGCCGGGTACTTTTCTTTCGCCGACAATTAAACTCCGGCTAAACATGTAGAAAGCATTTTTGCAACACGTTTGGACGCGGGTTCGACTCCCGCCGGCTCCACAAAAAAGACCGTAAGAACGTAAGGCTTTTATGACCTTACTTTGGGACATTCAGTAAATAGAAAAACAATCCCAACAAATTCACAATGAATATGTTAGTTTTTTTTGTGTCTTTGCGCATTACTCCGAAAATTCTCCGGAAGGCAAAGTAGCGTTAATGGTATTAAAATCCTATAGTGGTCTATCCGACAAGGATTTGATTGCCCAGTTGAATGCTAACATTCAATGCTGTCCACCACTTTACGGATCCCGTTATTTCATCGAAACATGGTATAAATTCGCTAAGAGATAGGTTTATTACGAAAACATGAAACACAACATAAAGATTATATTCTCTGTGTGCCGCATAACGAGAATATTGCAGCCGAAGAGTTGCCGCGAACTATGATTCACAGAGTATGGAAAATAGTACAAGTACTGTTGCCGGAAAACTGGTAAAAAGTTTTAATATACATATATAGTAACTACAAATATCGACAAATATTTGATTATTTTTTATTTATGTAACTATGTTATTTAGTGTGTTTTATGGGATTTGTTGATATTTTGCTTGGATGAATTACATGACCAATTTAAATCCAATCCCATGCACATTAATAATCTGTATATTTGGGTCTGAAGCAAAAAGTTTGCGTAGTTTTAGAATATAAACATCCATGCTACGTGCGTTGTAATAGCTGTCATCGCCCCAAATTTTCTTTAGTGCATATCCTCGTTCCAACAAGTCGTTTTTCTTATTCACCAACATTAACAACAATTCTGTTTCTCTGGTGGTCATCTTTTTCTCTTCACCATTAATCCACAATCTTTGATGCTCCACTTCAAAAGTGAAATTTCCAATTTTTATAATTTGCGAAATTTCTGTATTTTCCGGTAAAGTTCTACGAAGAAGTGTCTGTAAACGCGCCAGCAATATTTCCATAGAAAAAGGCTTGGTAATGTAATCATCTCCAATAGATAATCCTTCTATAACATCTTCTTCCATATTTTTTGCAGTGATGAATACAATGGGAACTTTTTTATCTAATTTTCGTATTTCTCTGGCTAATGTAAACCCGTCTTTTAACGGCATCATCACATCAATGAGGCAAATATCAATATCGGAAGTACAAAAAAGCTCGTATGCAGTTTCTCCGTTTCCTGCTTGAAAGACGGTATAACCCACAGCTTCTAAATTTAGGGTTAGTACTTTTCCTAAATTCACATCATCTTCTGCTAATAAAATTTTTACGTTGGTGTTCATAATTTATAATGGTTTAATTGATACTTGTTTAATGGGCAAAGCAATACAAAAAGTAGTCCCTTCATCCAACTCACTTGTTACAGAAATGGAACCACCGTGCAAATGAACAATTTTTTTAACATATACCAAACCTAATCCTTGTCCTTTTTGATTGTGAATATTTCCGGTTGAGACTCTATAAAAATCGTTAAAAATATGTTTCAAATTTTTTTTAGAGATTCCGATTCCATTATCAGAAATGCTAATTAAGAGATTTTTTTTGTCATTTTCTGTTCTAATTGCGATTTTTGGTTCTTCTTTTGAATATTTTATTCCATTTTCAATCAAATTGATAATCACATTTTGAATGTGCATTTTATCTGCCATTAAGGTATAATGTTCTGCATATAAATATTCTCGAAGTTCACCGTGATAACTATTTATAAGTAAGGAAAAACTGTCACAAATATGAGAAATCAGTTCATGCATATTACAAGGTTCAAGTTGCATATTAAGTTGCCCTTTTTTGAGCTGCGCTAATTGTAGAATATTGTTTACCATCAACTTCAACCGCTCATTTTCGTCGGCAATAATGGAGATATAAGCATCTCTGTTTCTTTTATTTGAGTTCATTAGCTCGTCTGAAAGCGCTTCGCAAGCCAATGTAATTGTGGAGAGTGGCGTTTTAAATTCATGCGTCATATTATTGATAAAATCATTTTTTATATCGGAAATTTTCTTTTGACGATATAATGTATAAAGCATAAATATAAAAATAAGCATGACTATACAAACGAAAACAATAATCAATGTGATAATAAAGCTATTACGTTGAAAAAAAATGAGGCGTTCTGTTGGAAAATACAAAATTACATAATGAGGCGCCAAAAATCTATCAGAAGGTTTCAGACTAAAAATAAACTCACTTTGCAGTAACTTTTCAGTCATAGATGGATTGGGTAGCACTACAAATTCTGTAGTATAAAAATTATATAATGCAAACTCAAAATTAGCATTGATATTTTGCGCCACTAATGCTTCTTTAACAATGCGATATAAAAACTCTCTATTGAGCAATCGTATGGTGTTACTATCCATTTCAATTAGGTCAATATTAAATCCTTTTTTATCTTTTTTATTAATTTGATTTGCAATAAATGCAGCAATATCTGTTTCCCAAAGCATGGGATATGGGATAACCGTTTGATAGCGGGTAGTGTCAAAATAGGTAGTGTCATTGTTAGTGATTATCTCATTGTTGCTCATATAATTGATGGTGGAGCGAATGATTCCGATAGGTTGCACTCGTGAGACATCTAAAATGAATTTTTTAGCATGTCTTTGAAATAGAACAGCTTGTGATGAATCCACGGGATTTTTTACAGAAGGCGCGATAGGCAAGGTATCTCCTTTTAACACTTGTTCTATTTTGTTTATAATTTCAGTTCCGGCATTTCGAACCTCTGTAGCGAAAATACTTTTTTGCACGGTTTCGGCATCTTTATAAAGTTGAAAAATGGCAGCCATCAGCAATGAAGTTGCCACAATCAATATGGCTGCTACCGAGAAAATAACACGTTTTTTCATTTTATTTTAGGTTGTGCAAAATAATAAAATATCTTCATTATCCGGATAGTCAAATAATGTAGGATGTTGTGTTTTCCCAAAAAAGATACCATTGTCAACAGCAGCATCATTTGCAACCACGCACTGTATGTCATTTTTATGAGGTTGAATTCTATTCAAAACCTCATTTACTGTTTGATATTCTTCATAATAAATAACTGCAATGGGAGAAGCAAGTGATGAATTTTGGAGCAGTAAAAATGAATTGCCATCGTAAATCGGTAGCTGATTCAAAGTAAAAATAGCACGGTAATATTCATAATTATTTATGTAGCCGTTATGTTGCAGTAATGATTTTGATTTTTCTTTAAAAATTTCAATAAGTTTTGAAAAATCATAATTTTTTGGAACGTATATTTTTGAAACAGAACGGCATCCTAAGCCAAAATATTGAAAAACATCATCGGCTAATTTTCTTAAATCATCTTCGGTTTCATTATTATTTAAAATGGCTATACTGTTTCTGTTTTTACGAAGTAACAATGGATAATCTTTAAAATAGTATTCAAAATATCGTGCGCTATTGTTGCTTCCGGTGGCAATAATTTTATCGAAATTCGATAATTTTTCTACAAATTCGATATTTTTTTCTACTTCTGGTGCAAATTTGAGTAAGATTTCTACTAAAAAAGGCAACAAGAGTGCATCTTGTTTTGATAATTTTCCAATAAATTGATTTCCGCTTACTATAATGCAAAAAAAATCGTGAAAAGCCGCACAAGGGATATTTCCTGCTGAAATGACGGCGATTTTTTGAAAGTTTTGCTTCTTTTGAAAACGATATTTATATTTATTAAAAAATAATTCGCAAGATTTTTCATTTAACATTTCCGCTAATGCGGCTATAGCCAAGCGAGAATTTTCTTCTGTGAACCATTTGTTTTCAATAGATTGTTGTTTAATAACAGCATCAAATCCTCCGTTTTTAAGTAAAAAAGAGATTTTTTTTCCTAATTCTTGAAAGGCTATTACTCGCGATTGAAATGAAGAATTTTTCATATGCAAATTAACACTATTTTTGCCAACATATTTTAATATTTATGACACAAGATTATTTCAACATTGTTTTATTGGGCGCTCCCGGTTCAGGGAAGGGCACTCAAGCCGATTTATTGAAACAACGATACCAATTAGAGCACGCATCTACCGGAGATTTATATCGAAAGGAGATGGCTTCCGGTTCTTCTATCGGCATGCGAGCAAAGAGCATCATAGATAAAGGAGACCTTTGCCCCGATGAATTGACTTTGGACATGCTTTGCCGGTTTTGTGACTCTCATAAAGATGCACGCGGATTTCTCTTGGATGGAGTACCCCGAACATTAGAACAAGCTAAAATGATGGAAGGAACAGGTTATCCTTATATTATTCCCGTTTCTATGGCAGTTTACATTGAAGTTGATGAAAATGAAATAGTAGAACGTCTTTCAAAAAGAGCCATACTACTTAATCGCACTGACGATACCCCCGAAGTAATTCGACAACGCATTGCGAACTACGAAATACAAACCAAACCGTTGATTGAACACTACCGCGCTCAAAATAAACTTTTAAAAGTAAATGGCTTACAATCGGTGGAAGAAGTGTTTGCTGATATTTGTAAAATGATTGACAAGTAATGCACCGGATTATGAGTTTTGACGATATCCGTTATACTCGTTCAAAAAGGGCAGAAATTGTGGTAAGAGTAGGAAAAAATATTTTGCTTTTATAGTACAATACGAAAAATTATTCACCTATTTACGGAATATCCCTAAGTAGATTTAAAATCCCTGCGCTTTCAACTCAAACTGCTTGTTATCATTAGTGATGATGTGCTTTCCGGAAGATTCGGAGGTCATATAGCCGATTACACTTATATCTTTTATGTCTTTTATCTTTTCGTAATCTTCTTGTTTAATGGTAAATAAAAGTTCATGGTCTTCTCCTCCATTCAAGGCAATGGTGGTGGCAACAATTCCCAACTCTTTCAGTTTATCGAAAGTTAACATATCAATAGGTAGCTTTTCTTCAAAAATGATACAGCCCAATTTTGAGGCGTTGCACAGATGTATGAGTCCCGTTGCCAAACCATCGGTTAAATTGATCATGGATGTGGGTAGGGGTATTGTTCGGTCATTGAGCGAAGTCGAAATACGCAACGCCCATTCCGGCGGCTCCGGTTTCAAATAACGTTCCAACAAATAATCCACGCCGATAAAATCGGGTTGCTGGGTGGGGTCGGCTTGAAAAACTTTTTTTTCTCTTTCTAATAAAATAAGACCGGTATAGGCGCTACCCAAATCGCCGGTTACACAGATTAGTTCGTTCTCTTTGGCACCGCTTCTGTAAACTGCCTGCTCCGGCTCTACTTTACCCATTATACTTGTGCCAATCGTTAGTCCTGTGGCACTCGATTTAAAGTCCAAGTCCACCAAATCAACCTTAAATTTGGAGCAGCACAAAATTATTCCACTCATCAGTTCGTCAATCGCTTCTTCTGCAAAACGATTAGAAAGCGCCATATTGACGCGTATTTGCGTGGGCGTTCCGTTCCTAGCAAAAATATCCATCATGGAAACAACAATTACCTTATACCCCAAATGTTTTAAAGGAAAATAAGAAAGGTCGAAATCAATATGCTCCGTAAACAAAGCAGATGAAAATGCTGTATTTTTATTAAAATCAATAAATTGTGAATATTTTTCAAGTAACTTATACTTGGCTAATAGGTTTTCTTTTTCGGGTATAGTAGTCATAATCATATTATTCAATAACAAAATGAGGCTTGTTCATTGGCACAAATTTTCCAGTAAATAAGTCATAGCCATAGTATTTACATTCCAAAGGTCCGTTAAACATATTTTGTTTAAAACATGTTTTTAATCCAATGTACTTCAACGCTTCCGTGTCTGAACTTATTAAAAAAGCCTTACATTGAGAAAAATTTTGCTTCAAAGCATCTCCAATCTCTTTATAAAATTGATTTATGTTTTCTGTTTCAAGTCGTTCGCCATAAGGGGGATTAAAAACAAGCATTGAAGGGGTGCGCACCGGTTTCAGAGTTCTCATATCTTTCTTATGTAGCAAGATAAAATCTTCTAAACGCGCTTTTTCCACGTTAGCTTTAGCCATACCGAGAAATCTTGGATTACAATCGTATCCATATAAATCAATCGGAATATCATCATTTATAACAGATTCGTTAATGATTTTTTTCCAGGAATGTTTATCAAAATTTAGCCATTTAAAAAAACTAAATTTTTGGCGGTAATATCCGGCGGGAATATTGAGAGCTTGCATGGCAGCCTCAATGAGGATGGTGCCGCCACCACACATCGGGTCAATCAAATCGCATGTTCCGTTCCAGCTACTCAAAGCTATCATGGCGGCAGCTGTAATTTCGTTGATTGACGCCGGATGGTTCGATACTTTATATCCCCTTTTATGCAGCGAATCTCCGGAGCTATCTAAATAAAGAATACCATTATTTTTATGAATATGAATATGAAATTGTACTTCCGGTTCCTCTTTATCCACATCAGGACGTTCTCCATATTTTTCCCGAAATCTATCACAGATACCATCTTTTGTAAGGAGTGCTGCAAAGAGCGGTGTTTTGAATATAGAGTCTGAAGCTGTGCAACTTACTGCAAATGTTCCCGAACGCGACAAATACTTTTCCGCAGGAAAATCAAAAATTTCCTTATAAAATGAATTATTCGAATCAAAATTGAAATTTTTTACTTGCCAAAGTATGCGAGATGCAAACCGTGAGCAATAATTTATTTTATAAAGCAATTGCAAATCTCCTTCAAATTGTACAGAACGATTTAATAATGTAGCGTTTTTTGCGCCATATTTTAACAACTCTTTTTGCAATAAATTTTCAAAACCCGCAAACGTTTTTGCTAAAAAAACTTCATGTGCCATTATAAAATTCCTTAAATCAAACTAATATAATTTTTGCGCACCACACAATAAATTGTACAAAAATAACGATTTATTTATACAAAAAAATACATTTATTTAACTTTAATTTTATTAATAAAAAATTTAAGAAGTGAGCGATAAAAAAGCTAAAATCATGCTTGTAGAAGATAGTCAAAATCTTCGTTTTGTATTAAAAGATTATTTAGAAATGATGGGCTACGAAGTAATGGATTACGGAGACGGGGAATCTGCTATAAAAGGCTATCGGGCAGGCAACTGTAATATTTGTTTATTAGATATTGGATTACCCCAAAAAGACGGGTATGCCGTTATCAAAGAGTTACATAGTCTCTCTCCTGATTTACCGGTTATTTTCGTAACAGCAAGGGATACGAAGGAAGATAGAATCAAGGGGTTTAAAGCCGGATGTGACGATTATGTTACGAAACCATTTAGTACGGAAGAATTGTTATTACGTATTGAAGCTGTTTTGAAGAGATATCGTGGTGAAAATAAAAGAAATACACTTCATAAAGAAATAATATTCAACATTGGAGATTTTGTTTTTGACTATAGTGAGTTGAAATTAATAAAAGGAAATGAGATTCGTATGCTTACCCGAAAAGAAGCCCAATTGCTCAAGCTATTATATGAACATAAGAATAAATTGGTTCCGAGAGAGATATTGCTTAAAGAGATTTGGGGAGATTCAAAAGCTGCAATGGGAAGAAGTTTAGATGTTTTTTTGTCAAAAATTAGAGTATATCTTAAATCGGAGGATGATAATATTCCGGAGAATCTCATTTCCGACGGAAAAAGAAAAAATAGATATAAACTGGGGCATGAGCCTAAAATAGAGGTTATTAATGTGCATGGAACTGGATATTTACTAAAAATTCGTGATTAATTTTTTATTGTTATTTTCCAATTCTGAAATTTTATTTTAATAAGGGAGATTCAGTAAATAAAAATAGGCAACACATTATTGTATCACCATCTTTTGCGTTAACACCGCGCCATCTTTTAGCATAACCACTACAAAATGCAACCCCGAAGCAGATGCAGGTAATTGAATGGCACTTGAAGTAACGTTTTGCGTTTCGTAAACAGCAGCACCCAACGAGTTGGTTATTTTGAGATTGGCGATATCGGAAAGAGGAAAATTGGTTTCTATTTGGAAGTTACCAGAGTTGGGGTTGGGAATAATGGAGAAAACCGGCGGAGCACTCATTTCATTTTGAAGTAGCTTGTTATCATGGCTCAAAGATTGTGGTGGAGCTAAATATTCTGTTTCCTCAGATTCTTCGTTTGAGGAT
>Ga0209628_10001609_pt1 | contig 14774 bp, 11 predicted proteins | sample TergutCu122P4_FD_187285 | JGI IMG/M metagenome (GOLD analysis project Ga0209628, IMG submission 187285) | Cubitermes ugandensis P4 segment gut microbial communities from Kakamega Forest, Kenya - Cu122 P4 (SPAdes) (version 2) | ecosystem: Host-associated > Arthropoda: Insects > Digestive system...
GTGTATGACATGATAAACGGCTATCATGTCAAAGTCCTGCGCCCTCCCGATGAGGCTGTGTTGAGCCACGTAGAGGAATTGCATTGCCGGCAGGGTAAAGTCCGGGTCAGAGCCAGCGAGTCTCAAATTATTAATGATTATAAAACCATAGATGACGATACTGCCGTCCTGTTTTTTAAAAACCCTCATTTTCCGCGCGAAATGTCTTACTCTGACGCGCTTGGCGAGCAGCCAAATATGACCTTTAATACGACGGCGAGGCTGACGCTGCCTGACGGGTCAGGAGCGGTGGACATCACGATTACAATGTCAAAACCAATAAATGACGTCGCTTATCTTTCTGAGAGGGAGTTGCCCACCCCCGGCGTTATAGACATACAGGTTGTTAGTTAAAAAAGTATTGACCCACTGACGAAGCGTTACTGACCCACTGACGAAACATTACTGATCCGCTGATGACAGCGCGATAAACTTTGCGGGTGATATTATGCCGATACAAATCCCAAACCTGGATGACCGAAACTACGAGCAACTGCTGAGGGAGACAGAAAGCCTGATCGCGAGGTATTTTCCGGACTACAGCGATATTGAGCTTACCGACCCTGCGGTGGCGATAAATGAGCTGTTTTGCTATTTCTTTGATATGGTTTCCTACCAGATCAACAGAATCACGCCCGATACCAGGCGGAACTTCGCCGCGCTTTTGGGCATACCTCTGGAATATGGCAGTTCGCCGGAAGAGCTTATAAGCCGGGCTCTATCGAAGCTATCCAGGGTCAATCGCGCGATCACCGCGAGTGACATTGAGGCGCTTGTCATACAGGCTTCGAAAACAATTTGCTCGAAAGATGGCGAGATACAGCGCGTTCGGGTTGTGCCTGGCGCGGACCGGACCCGTGTATATGTGTTGCAGACAGGCGCGCTCAGGACCCTGACAAAAGCTCAGAAGACAGAGCTGGAAAAGGATTTGCAGCGGGTATACGATTATTTGCGCCTATGCAGCCCTATAACGACCCATTTATCTATAGAGCAAACGCCCTTTCTGGATGTTTCAATCATGACAGAAGTAGTCAAGCGTCGGGACTCGACCATATCCAATGATTCACTCGCGAAGGCAATTGAGGATAAGATAAAGCTTTTTTATGATCCTTTCAAGGGTGGCGACAAGGGTGAAGGCTTTGAGTATGACCGGCCATTGACCAGAGGGGATGTTTATGAGCTGATCGAAGGCACGCCGGGCGTGGATTATGTCAGGTCGTTGTATATAAAAGAAAGCTCGAAACCGGATTATGATAAGGTCAACGCGCCGGATCGGCTATCTCCTCCCGGGGGCGGTATCATCAGGCTAAGGCAGACGGCGCGGAAAGGAGAGGAGAAATGGCTTTCAATTCTCGGCCAATCAACTCCATCAGCTTCCTAAAAAGGCTTCCGGCGTTTTACGCGAGGGATTATGGGGATGACAGCCGGACATTTCCGCGCTTTCTCGCGCAGTTTGAGGAGTTATTTGACGGGTTTCAATCCGCTATAGCCGGTGACACCCTGACTCTCACTTACAGGGACCCGGGCGGGGTTTATGGCGGCGGTTCCGGCGGTGTTTCCGGTGATGCCGCCGGCGACGCTTCCGGCGATGAGTCCACTGCAAGAGCTATAGAGCCGGCGACGCCGGCGAGGCGTTACTACCAGATACCGGTGAACCTGTTTGACGCGGGGCGCCTGGGTTATCCCAGAGGCGCTTTGGTATACATACCCGGCGACCCTGATATCACCACGCTGGCCCAGCCCATCGCCGCGGACAGCGTAGACAATGACTTCATAATTGTCACGGACAGAACCTTTCTCCGCCGGCTCAAAGACGGCGATCCGCTTGTAGTACGCACAAACACGGGCCTGGCGGGGCTTACAAATATAAATGAAATGCCGCCTTCGTCCTACGCGTATCTGGAGGAGTCCAGTTTTGAATACCTGCGATTCCTGGCCTCATGGGTGGGCTTGCCCCTGCGCGCTGACAAGCTTGTAAGTTGGAACCGGCGATTTTTAAGAGAAGCTGTCGCTCTCGACAACGGCGATGTATTGTTGGATAATATTACCAATAAACCCGCTAAAAATTCAGCCAGACCGAGGTCTACCCTACCCGGCATAAAGGCCATACTTGATTCCTGGCATCATGAGGAAGCTCATCAGGTTCATACCATAGTCACCGACTTGATATCTCCGGCCAACTATACAGCGGAGCAGGAGAGGTTTTTTAAAAAGTATAAAAATATTTATGGCGAGAACTTCCGCACCGTGTTTCGCCTGGACGAAAGCAGAATCGGTATCGACTCCTTGCTTGGCGAAGGCGAGAAGGATCATTTTCATGTGTATCTCACTACAGATCCTGATGATGTGTATACCCGCCAGCCAAAGAATATTGACGCCATGGCCGCTGCCGCTGAGCTGATCCTGAATCTGGAGAAACCGGTCGGCACAAACTATACCTTGCATATAAACGCGCATACCATGCGGCTCGCGCCGGATCTGCCCATCCTGCCATACAACGCCATCGCTAAGCAGATCAGAGCCGAAGGTTTAGCGGCGGCTCTTTCAGAGAAAGCCATCTCCGAAGCGATTGACAACGCGATCGAGGAAGCGATCGAAGAGGCGGTTAAAGAATCCGGCGGGGAGCTGTCTGTAAGTGATACCAATACATTCGCTCGTATAGGAGTCACGACCCTGCTTTGGGAGTGATCAGGCAATATATCTTTGTTATCAATCGATTTTGCTATTGTGAGGAGGATACAAATGGTTCAAAAATTTGACGACGCGAAAATTATCAAGGCAGGCGACGTCCCCGGTCAGACAGACGCTTCCGGGGTGGAGACCGGTGAGGCCGGGCGCTACTATACCCGCATGCAGTACAAGGAAAGGCAGTTTCTGCGCGCGAAGGACTTTGTGGCTGAACAGGATTATCATATTGAGAAGATGCGCGATCACAACAAAGCGCTGCATACATATGGCGTATGTGAAAGCGAAGCTGGAGGCGTCGAAGGATTACAGATTAGCATAGCTCCGGGAGCGCAATACGCGAAGTGCGTAGTTGTGTCAAAGGGTATGGCCATCGACAGGTTAGGCAACACCATCCTTCTCACGCAGAATGAAATCCTGGATTTAAGCTCATCATGCGTTACTGGCAACGCGTATACGGCTAATGTATATCTTTATATCGCCTACGGAGAGGCAAACGCTTCTGACGCGGAGTTTAACCTGGATGAAGGCGGGTTTTCCGGATGCACCCGCTTAGTGGAAAAACCGAAGTTTAAGGTAAGCGCCTCAAGTGACGCTAACACGGATCCCCGTTATCTGCTGCTTGCCTCGATCACCCGCGACGCGACAGGAAAAATCACCTCATTCAACAATAAGCCGCTCGGTCGCGAGACAGCCGGTGTCAAGATGAGCCAGGTTGGATCCGTCGCGATCGCTGACGGCGCGGTTCAGGCCAGACACCTCGCGCCCGGCGCGGCGATTGGCAATATCACCGACAACTCACTGAACGGGTCGAAGTTAGTGAATGCCTCTGTTACTTCCGCGAAACTCGCCGCAAACACCGCCGCGGAAAATATTAATAACGCCATTAGTACCACAACTATCAGTGGCAATAAAATCACTGATGGTACTGTGCTTGGAACGAAACTCGTCGCGGGCACAATTACCAGTACGCAACTGACATCCGGCGCGGCGCTCGCGAACATCCAGGATGGAACTATCTCGGGGGCTAAGCTCGCCGCGAACGCCGCCGCGACTAATATTAATAGCGCCAGTAGCGCCACAACTATAAGTGGCGCGAAAATTACTGCCGGTTCCGTCACAAATACGCAATTGCAATCCGGCGCGGCGATCGCTAACATCGCTGATGGAACAATCCCATCAGCGAAACTTGCCACCGGCGCCACAAGCGGCGCGGTAGCAACTACAAACATCCGTGACAGCGCTGTGACCACTGCTAAAATCGCGGACAGCGCTGTGACGAACGCAAAAATCGGTATTGATTCCATACAGATTGATCGGCTGCGTCGCGTATATTCAGAAAGAAAAGACGCTAATATAAATTGTTACATGGTGAATTACCCCCTTACATACAGTACCATGTTGCACACATACACAGGATATAACGATCCTTTACTTAGCCGTCCCTATCGAATTCTTATTCTTCCATACCAGGGGGTTGCCGGCAATAGCAGTCTTCTACATGGCTATAATACGTTTCTTCGAGTCACCTCCGAAGAAATCAGGTATCAACAAGGTCTGATTTATCATTTTGTCGAAGTCACCGCTCAAACCTTTACAGGGACATTTAATCATTACTTCAGTTTACAGATTGTATTCTTCGGATAGTAAGGAGGGATAAAGTATGAGCACATACATTGTTTGTAACGCGGAGGGCTTAATTGTTATCACCGAGCGAGGCGATACGCTTCCACCTGAAAATATAATTCAGAGCAATGTGCCGGAAGGCGGGTTTTACATCGATCTGACTGACCAGAAGCCTTTCGACACGATGGATATAGTTGATATCAACACCAACTATAAAGTAGATCCAAAAAAGAAAAAGCTTGTCAAGATTAAAGAGTAGGCGCTTAATCATTATCCAAGTGGTATGACGCTGCGCGACGTGGCGTGACAGGAGGTGACGGCATGCCTGTAGTGACCTATTCCCGTTCAACAGACGGAGAAAAACAACTATCGAAAAATTTCAAAGTGCGTGAATTCGTTTGCGGTGATGGCAGCGATAGCGTCCTCATCGATGATGATCTCATACAAATCCTGCAAAACATCAGGGATCATTTCGGAGTTCCGGTGATAGTCAACAGCGCGTACCGGACTCACGCGCACAACGCGAGGATCAAAGGAAGCCCCACCAGCCAGCACTTATACGGGACAGCGGCTGATATATCTTTGCAGGGAGTGCCGCCACTTATTGTATGCCAGTACGCGGAGCATATTCTTGACTATAGAGGCGGCGTCGGCATATACAGTAACTTCACCCATGTCGATGTCCGCGCGAACAGAAGCAGATGGGACGAACGTAGCGGCATACAGGTATCGGTATCAGGCTTCCCGGGATATGGCGGAGTAAAAAACGCGCGTAACGATGATGATCATGCTCACGCGGGACAAGCTCCCTCTGGATCGAAACCCGAGCGAACACAAGCTGAAAGTAATGAGCCTGCGCAAATAGAGCCTACGCCTATGGAACCCACGCCCGCGCCAAAGACGCCCGTAGTTGTATATAAACCGGACGGGGAGTCCACCGTCACATTGGAAGGCTTCAACTTACAGGGCAGTGTTTATGTGCAGGTAAGGGCATTGTCAGAGACATTGGGGTATACGGTTGACTGGGATGGCAAGCAAGTAACAGTTAATAAAGACTTTTAGATGAATTTTTTAATTTAATAAATAACGCGAAAAATCCCTGAGCTCGTTTGACGCGTAACGGACTCAGGGATTTTTGGCGTTGTTTTACTCTTACCTGTATGCCATGGCAAATACCTCAGCTCTTAAATCCGGTATGCTCGGTGAGCAGTATTAGCATTTACATAAATCAAAAAAACTACCCGATTGTGTGGAGTATAACACGCCCCATCGCGCTATGCTGATGGACATAAAGAGATGAAAAACATATGAAAGTGAACAGAAAGGAGCAGGCAGTTTCACAATCGGCTATCATAATTGAATAAGGAGGAAAATTTTATGGCAGATATAGGTTTCTTTAATTTAAAAAACAATGGCGCTTTTGTCGCCAAGCTGGAATTCGAATACTATGCTGGAAATAAATGGGTTCGAAAATCAGGTACCGGCGATATTACGGTTGGAAACTCCAAAAAAGCGAGTCCCGGCGATTACGGCGTACCGGAAGGATCTACAGTCAGGCTCTATGTGAATGTTGTCGCGGGTAAAGATAAAACTTCCAATGAGTCGTTTACGTATAAAAGAGGCAACGGAAGCGTCGCGAATTATACCATTTCCGGCACAACATTAAGTAACAGTTTGAGATACGACGGAATAACGCAAATTCCTGTCCCGGTATCCAAGGCGGATTTAAGTTTCATTTCATTAAAAAACAAAGGTGGTTTTGTCGCCAGGCTGGAATTTGAGTATTTCGACAAATACAAATTCGATTGGATTCGCGCGAATGGTACGGGCGATATAACGCTTGGAAACTCCAAAACGGCAAGTCCCGGTGATTACGGCGTGCCGGAAGGATCTATAGTCAGGCTCCACGCGACTGTTGTCGCGGGTTATGATAAAGTTTCCAATGAGGCGTTTACGTATAAAAAAAGTAACGGAAGCACCGCGAATTATACCATTTCCGGCACAACATTAAGTAACAGTTTGAAATATGATGGGATACAGACTCTCAACGCGGAGATTCAGTACATTTCCCTTATAAACAACAGCGCTACTGTTTGCAAACTGGAGTTCGAGTATTTCGATAAAAGCGCTTGCAAATGGGTACGCGCGAAAGGTACCGGCGATATTACGGCTGGAAAATCCGAAATGGCAAGTCCTGGCAGCTACGGCGTGCCGAACGGGAGTCTTGTCCGGATCTACGTAAACGTTGTCGGGGGTTTTGATAATAATGTTACCCTTGAGATGTTTACTTATAAAGAAGGGAACGGACACGCCGCGATTTACGCGATTTCCGGTATATTAACGGATAACAGTTTGAGGTTTGATGGGATAAAGGTTGTCTCAGCCAGGATGTTTTTCAATATCCGATTGAAAACAAGAAACGCGTACTTTGTTTGCGCGGAAAACGGCGGTGGCAGGGAACTGGTTGCCAATCGCGCGGCGGCGGCGGAGTGGGAAACCTTTACGCTTGTAACCCAGCATTCCAAACTCGAAGATGGTATTAAGGTTGGATTGATAGCCCACAACGGCCAGTATGTCACTGCCGTAAATGGCGGTGGAACCAGACCGGTTACCGCGACAAAAGCGACTCAGGGTGAATATGAAACGTTCACGATCCGAAGAGTCGCGGGCGTAAACAATCCTCAACCAGGTGAAATTGTCAGCGGTGATAAAGTGGCGTTCCGCTGCGCTTCCGGAATACACTATTTGTCGGCGCAGAACGGTGGCGGCAGCAACAGTATATTCCATTGCGAGCCGCAAAGGATGGACATTGATGAAATATTTACCGTAAATATCATTGAAAGTACAAATAGGGAACGCGTGATGACTTCGTTCGCGCCGAAGACTCATGGTTTCCATTTTAAAAACGAATTCACAAACGTCATAATTGATATCGGATCCATTAACTGGACAACCCATGGACGTTGCGGAGGCATGGCGTTTGCCGCGTTGGATTATTTTTACAAAGGTCTTACCATACCCTCCACTACAAACGTCCCCCCCAACGAATCCGTTTTAGCGAAGTATATTTACGATAGACTCATTGACAGTTTCTTAACTAACGGAGTGAAGTTTGTCGATTGGACTATTACCAGGTGTGATTATTCCAGTACATTGTGGGAAGGCGTGCCACAGCTGACTAAGACCAAAGAGTTCCCTGCCCTTATGAGGGACCTGAAAAATGGGCCGGTGGCGTTAGGCATCGTAAGCGCCACGAAAATATCCAATTTAGGCAGCGGGAATCACCAGGTTGTCGCTTTTGGCGCCGAACTTGACAAAAACACAGGGAAAATGACAGTGTATGTATATGATAACAATTATCCTGATAAGATTGTTACTTTGACATCATTTCCTACCGACTTATATTTTACTCAAAGTGGAGAAAACATCGATATTAAAACTATTCGCGGCTTCTTTGTAGAAAGCTACAGTAAAAAAGACCCGCCCGTAGAGGTAACCGTCCCCCAAGCGCCTCGTAATGTCACAGTCACGCCTGGTAACGGACAGGTCACGCTCAGATGGGACGCGCCGTCCGACAACGGTGGCAGCCCGATAACCGGCTATCAGGTTTTGGGCGGTATCGCCACAAGCTGGGCTTACCTGGGACCAAACGTTTACAGCCATACTTTCACGGGTCTTACCAACGGAACAGCCTACTCATTCAGGGTAGCGGCATATAACACCCGCGGCGCCAGCGCCCATGTGGTCTTAACCGCGACGCCCGTAGCGAATACACAAATTGGAAGTATAATTTTAAATTCTCCGAATATTGTATCTTGCAATGGCGTATATATAAATAACGATCCTGCCAACGCTAAATATTTTCAGGCAGACTTAATAAATTTGAACAGAAATCATTTTAAGATTTCTTTCGATTTCATGGTAAGAGAATATCGTCAACAATGGGCATTAATGCTTTCCAGAGGATGGAGAATTTTGGGGGTAAAATTAGAGAGTAACGGAAAACTCCGCGTCACGACAAATAACCAAGCGTATGAATATGATATAAACAGTTCATATCAATTAAATAGTTGGTATCCGATTTCTGTGGAATATTACGATGGTAAGATGAAAGTTAATAATGGCAATTGGTTTAACGTTACTTTGAATACTACAGCCGGAGACAATAGCATTAGTTCAATCAATTATTCAAATGGTATCTCCTTTAAAGGTGATTTGCGGAATATTGTGGTTGTTTCTTATTAGTAGCCGTTTATCGCGCCTTATCAAGGATTTTCCTAATTAAATCAATAACGCGAAAAATCCCTGAGTCCGTTATACAGTAAACGAACTCAGGGATTCAATGTTTAGTCAATTTTTAAAAGGTAGTATTAAGATCGTTGCGCGCTCCGTTCGTGGCGCTATATGAGAAATTGTTTATCAGGAGTATTATTGGGTAATGTTGCCCGCTCTTGTACAACAAGCTTCTTAATTTCTTTGTACCACACAGTAATTCTCTTCGACCATATTTTTACATACTGGGGTGTGCAAGTAGCTTGAAATCGCGACTTGTAATCATCGTATCTTGCTTCAATATTAAAGCTGGTGATAGTTAATAGTTCCTCTTGCCGCGAGTCTGTCAACATATCAATCAAATCTGCTTCCTTAGCGAGTTTAAGTAAGTTATGCTCACGATATACTCGCTTACCCCGGACGGCGCAAAGTGCTTTTAGTGTTTTCTCTACTGCTAAATGACCACAGAACATTGCGTTGGTCATGCGATTGCTTTTAATAGCGGCTCTCATGTCTTTCATATTTTCTGAGGCGCCGCGCAACCAATAGTCGATGTGTTGCTTTCGCGTCATCATATCCCGATCGGAACTCCTTGTTTTTGAATCTCCGCGGTGAAAGGAGTCTTGCTGACCCAATCGTCATATATAACTGCCTGAGCGTCAATGTTTTCATCAACATTAAACGCAAGTAGGTTTACGCGGGCATAATTCGCGCATACATCATTTGTGAATGTCCTTGAAATAACCGCGATATCAATATCACTCTTATGATTGTTTTTCCCTTTGACAACAGAACCATATAAGTAGATCTCTGCTTGTGAATCAAGTTCAGCCCGAACTAAACGAGCGAATTCTGTCGCTATTTCCATCGCGCGTTGATAAGAAATCACAGCGTCCATCAGCTCACGCTCCTTTCAATAGCCGCTCCTTCTTATTTAAGTATATCACAAGATGCTAGATTCTATATGATGGGATATATAACGCGAAAAATCCCTGAGTCCGTTACGTGGTAAACGAGCTCAGGGATTCTCTGTTTAGTTAAATCTCAAAAGTGGCAACTGATAATTGAATTATCAATAATACACGATCACTATCTGAGAGGTCGCGGGGACCCACTCGACCACGCAGCCCAGGTTTTCCGTGGCGAAGCGGATAGGCACCATTGTCCTTCCGTTGACGCTTACTGGGGCTACGTCCATGGTCTTCGAGACGCCGTTCGCCGTGATATTTGTCTTATCAAGCCACATGAGGACTGAGTTCGCGCCGACCCTGAGGGAAATCTCCCGGGTAGCGTCGATCCAGTCGGCCGTGCCACCCATCTCCTCCACTATCGCCCTGATCGGGACCATGGTCCGGCTGTTTATGATGATGGGCGATGTGCCCCTGCCGGTGTCTACTTCCTTGCGCGCTCCGTTCGCGCTCATGAATGGGCTGTCTATGCTCATCATGATAAACTTCTTACTGCCGCCGCCCCATGACGAGCCGAGATTCGCGCCAAGGATGGTGGACTTGGTAGTCACGGCGACCTTTGTGGAGACTCCGCCAAGCTGCTCCGCCGCGCCCGTCGACTGATTGCCCGCGCTTATGACCTGCCGCAGAGCGTAGTAATACGTGGTGTTCGCGCTCACATTGACATCGACAAACTCACTCGAGGTGATGATATGACTTACGAGCGCGCTGCCGTCGTAATTCGGATTGTCCGAGCGATAGAGCCGGTATCCCATCCCGCTTGACAGCGGATCCCAGGATAATTTGATCCCGCAGTCTATGGACTCGCCTCTGAACCCGGTGATCTGGCTGTCGCCTGAGGAGGATTTAAATACCAGGCTGACCCTGTCCTTGCGGCCACTGCCGCCCTGCTCAGCGATTCCGTTTACGGTGGCGATCACGTCTACCGTGCCGGCGACGCTTGAGCGGACCATGACCTCCGCTTTACCGCTGTTGTTTGTATTGAGCCTGGTCGCCGACAGTGACGCGCCGGTACCGGAGGCGATACTGAATATAACTTCCCTGTTTGCCGCCGGGTTTCCGCCGGGATTGAGGACAGTCACGGTCAGGGTGTACGCGCTGGAGTTATTCGCGGATATCTGGTCGGAGACATTGCTCATATTTTTCTCGCCATAGGCGCCCGACTGCGGGCTGCCGTAGCCGTAATTGTAGTAGCCGTTTACTGACAAGGTGATTTGATTGCTCCCCACCGCTCCGGAAAACTCCGCGGGATAGGACCGCTGGCCGATGATGTTTGACAGGCCGAAGTTCTGGCTCATGTTCCCGCCCGCCGCGAAATCAGCGACATCGATCGGATCGGAGCCAAACACGATCTGAGAAGTTCCGCCCGCGGTGGAGACGATCTTGAGCCTCAGCTCATGGATGGTCGCGCTCGTGCTTGTGGAGTGGGTAAAGGGTATCAGGGGCAGGGCTGAGGCCATGGGAATATCGCCGCTTGAGTAATAAGGCGCCCAGTCACCGGCGCTTGTCCGGTAGAACAAGTAGTCTGAGTCCGGACGGCTGCTGGCGACGTACAGCTTGTCATTGGCCGTAAGCGCGGACAGCCCGGATAAGGTCACGTTAAACTCCGCGCCGTCGCTGTATCTGTTGAGAGGCAGTGTCTGCGCCGCGATCATTCTGTTTGGACCAACGGCGAATGAGCCCTGGACATTGATTTTATGCCCGACATTTTTGTTGTAATACGCCGAGGTAAACTGGACTGAGTATTTTCTCTGACCCAGGATGTGGTTGATATCATGGGTGAGGTTTCTGTCCCTGGTATAGTCGGTCACGCACGCGGCGTCCACGCCAAACGCGATCTGTGAGGTTCCCGGAACCGTGGAAATTACCTTCAGCCGCATTTCATGAATATTTGAACTTGTGCTCGCGGAATGGGTAAAAGGCGTGAGGGTAAGTGTGCCGCCCATCGGGATATCTCCGCCGGAATGATATGGTAGCCAGTCTCCCGAGCCTATCCTGTAATACAGATAATCCGTGTTGGGGCGGCTGCTCGCTATGTACAGGCGGTCAGTGGGCGTGAGCGCTCCATTGCCTACGACAGTCAGCACAAAATCAGCGCCTATGTCCGACTTCACCAGCGGTAGGGTCTGAGCGGGCGTTGAGTAGGAAGGCCCGCTCACTACGGTGTATGTCGTGTTGATATTCGCGCTGACGCTTGTGTCAATAGTCCCCGGGGGCACGAATTCTACAGGATATCTCTGTTGCCTGATGATGCTGTTTAACCCCGTGCTCGCGGTAAGCGAGCTTCCTGAGGCGAAGTTGCTTACGCTCGCGGCGTCGGTGCCAAACACTACCTGTGTAGTTCCGGGCGTGGCTGAGACGATCTTTACCTTAAGCTCATGGGTGGTATTATTGATCTGCGAGGTATGCGTAAACGCTGTCAGGGCCAGCGCGTTCGCCATAGGTACCATACCTCCGCCATGATAGGGCTGCCACGCGCCGTTGCCTACCCGGTAATACAGATAATCTAAATTCGGGCGGCTCGTCGCGATAAACACCTTATCATTGGCTGTGATCGCCGAGTTGCCTATCAAGGTGACAGTATACTCCGCGCCCGCGTCGTAATTGTTAAAGGGCTGGGGCCTCGCGGGCACTACTGAGGTCGGTCCGACCACAAAGCATGAATTCGCGTTAATATTCGATCCGCTGCCTGCGCCTGTGGGCGCCGAGAAAGTCACGGCGTAGCTCCTCTCGCCGAATATATGGCTGAAATCATGAGTGAGAGTCCGGTTATTGGCCATGTCCACCGCGCAGACCGCGTCTATGCCAAAAGCTACTTGTGACGTGCCCTGCGATGTGGACACTATTTTAATCCTTAGCTCTCTCAGCGAGCTTATGCCCTGGAGCTCATACGACATGGTCTGGACATTGATCGCGTGGTAATTTGACACGCCGCCGCTGACTTGCAGCCAGTCGCCGCTCTGTGTCTTATAAAAAAAGTAGTCATAAGCCGCCCGGTTGGACGCCACATAGAGCTCAGCGGGAAACCCGTTGCCATTATCCACAAGGGAAATCAGGAACTCGCCGCCGTCGCCGCTTCTGTCCACAGGCTGAAACTGGGCCGATGGAATGCGATTGGGCTCTGTTATGCCGCTGGTGTACACATTAAACCCCGGAGCGCCCAAGGCGACCGCCGGTATGAGGCTTAAAACAAACGCCGCGACAAGAATATAAACTATAGCTTTTTTCATGATAAGATATCCTCCTTTTTTGGACCTTCGCGTGTCATACTCTCTTATATACCCACCCGATGAATATTAGTTGTATCATTTTAGACGGTAAGCTTTTCTTTAAGTTCCAGGCTTCATGTTTGATTATAGATAGGCGAGCCCGCCATTACAATACATGATTATTAGATGTTTGAAACTGGACTGTAAAAGATATGTAAAATTTCGCGGGATGTTATATAATATATAGTATCGCGGGGGTGGATCCGGCCTGGTGGCCGGCGCGGACTTCAAATCCGGCTGTGAGGCGGTTGTCCCGTCTCTGGTGTGTTCGATTCGCACACGCCCCCGCCATTTTTAGTGAGTCGCGGCCTGCCAGCGGATCTCGACTTACTATAGCCCGGATCAAAAATAAGGCGGCATTGACGCGCGCGCATATGAGGCGGCTATGATCAGGACAAACGCGTCCCGCATACTTGAAGCGGCGGGTATTGAGCATACTTTGCGCGAATACGATGTCGCTGACGGCAAAATCGACGGTCTCAGCGTCGCGGCGAAGGTCGGCGCAGATCCGGAGAGGGTGTATAAAACCCTTGTGACAACAGGAAAGGCTCACGGCGTCCTTGTATTTGTGGTGCCTGTTTCTTTTGAGCTCGATTTAAAAAAAGCGGCCGCGGCCGCCGATGAGAAGTACGTGGAAATGATCAAAGCCAGGGACTTGGAGCCACTCACCGGCTATGTTCATGGAGGCTGTTCCCCCGTCGGAATGAAAAAGGCTTTTCCTGTTTACATAGAGGAAACCGCCGGGCTCCACGAAACCATCGTGGTCAGCGCGGGCAGGGTCGGCTCGCAGATGGAACTCGCCCCGGATGATCTGGCCCGGATCACAGGCGCCGTTTTCGCTGATCTCATATGAAAACCTTGTACCCCGCGATCAAACGATTTACTGATGTACTCCTTTCCGGGCTGGGCATGATACTGCTGAGCCCGCTTTTTCTTGTCATCGGGATAGTGATAAAGCTCACTTCCCCGGGCGCGGTTTTTTTTAGGCAAAAGAGAGTCGGCGCGGGCAAAAAGCTCTTTATGATGTATAAGTTTCGCACCATGCGAAGCGACGCTCCTTCCGATATACCGACACATCTCCTGAAAGACCCCTTCGCTTATATTACCGGCATAGGTAAAATTTTGCGAAGAACGAGCATGGATGAGCTACCTCAGCTTTGGAATATTTTCACCGGGGATATGAGCCTTATCGGGCCCAGGCCGGCTTTATACAACCAATATGACCTGATCGCGCTGAGGGATGAGTATAAAGCGAATGATATCAGGCCCGGCCTGACAGGCCTGGCTCAGATCAGCGGCAGGGATGAGCTGCCCATCAGCCAAAAAGCCGCGCTCGACGGCGAGTACAGAGAAAAGATGGGTTTCGGGATGGACTGCCGGATACTGCTTTTGACCCTCAAGCTCGCGCTGACCGGGCAGGGCGTGAGCGAGGGCGGGCCGCGATGACGAAAAAGATACTTATAACAGGTAGGAACAGTTACATCGGGCGGTCGCTCGCGGCTTACCTTTCAGGTGTCCGGATGGGGCTCGCTACCGACGAGAGCGCTTGCGAGGGTACTGGCGAGGGTACTGGCGCGGGTACTGGCGAGGGTACTGGCGCGGGTACTGGCGAGCGTATTGGCGAGCGTATTGGCGAGCGTATTGGCGAGCGTATTGGCGGGCGTTATACCGTAGAGTCAATCAGTGTCCGCGACCCTGCCTGGAAAAGCCTCTCTTTTTCGCCCTACGACATTGTTTTTCACGCGGCGGGGATAGTCCATCAATCCAATGTTCCGGTCGCGCTTTACGAGCGTGTTAACCGGGATCTGGCTGTTGAAGTCGCCATAAAAGCGAAAGAAGATGGCGTAAAGCAGTTCATCTTTATGAGCACCATGGCTGTGTACGGCGCGACAGGCGTTGTCGGCAAGCCCTGTGA
>Ga0209628_10001610_pt1 | contig 14771 bp, 5 predicted proteins | sample TergutCu122P4_FD_187285 | JGI IMG/M metagenome (GOLD analysis project Ga0209628, IMG submission 187285) | Cubitermes ugandensis P4 segment gut microbial communities from Kakamega Forest, Kenya - Cu122 P4 (SPAdes) (version 2) | ecosystem: Host-associated > Arthropoda: Insects > Digestive system >...
GTCCGTTTTTTGCAACATATTGTGCATAGCAGAAATTAGAAATCCTGCGGTTCCGCAGCAAGGGTCAAAAACGCTGTCGGTCGGTTTGAGTTCTGCCAAATCGCAAAATAATTCTGTAATATGTTTGGGTGTGAGTACAATTCCCAATGATTGCCCGTCTCCGCCCGAATATGACATAAATTCTCCATAAAACCGACCTACATAATCTTCGGGCGACTGAATGTATTTGATATTTTTGTAGATGTTTTCGTACAAAAATTCGGTGTAATGTTTCAGCGGAGTTTTCTTTAAATACTCATTAGTTTCATTTATCGCTTTGGTATCTTTGATTACCAAAAACTGACTTAACAATTTATCTTTCTTTACTTGTGGTGCAACATTGGCTCTTTTTAAATTTTTCTCGATTGCTTCATAAATTTTTTCGCCATCGGTTGTAGTTTCATCGCCTGTCAAACTGTCAATGCTGAAATTTTTAAATTCCATTTCTCGCAACGCCAACAAAATCCCCGAAACAACTAACGGTTTATCTTTATCTTGAATACTACCGTAATTTCGCAAATCTTCGTGAAGATTTTTTGCGTCTTTCAAAACTTCTTCGGTTGTTTTTTCCTCTGGTGTTTGTTCTTTGAGTATGTTTTTTGTGTAATACTCTTCAATATTTTTTTCGTTGAATAGCGTAAATGTTTCAACATCTTCGAGTTCTTTGTAGCCACCTCTTTCGTCAATGAAAATGGGCGACATTTTGTGTCGTTTTTCGTTGCCTGAAACTCCAAACACAATGATTTTTTTATAGGTTGTGTTTTGTGCTAAATGCTTACCATAAAAAAGTGCGCCGTTTACGGCGTAATTTTTAACACTTGCGACTTCGGAGCAAATTACACCTTGTTCGTTTCGCTTTATATGTTGAGAAACATCGGCTTTATTCTCAATAATAAGAACATAATCTTTAACTATTCCGCAATATTCAGGAAAGCCCACATTGCCTGTTCCCGCTTTTGAGGCAGATTGTAACGCTTCGCTAATATCCTTGATATTACTGCCTTGCGGGTACAGTTCTATATTTGCTTCTTTAAGTATTTCATAAACCCAAAGGTCTGTAAGTATTTCTTTTTTAGCCATATTGCTCCAACTTTACTAATTTTGCAAATAAACATGAAATTTTTGAATTACACACAGACAAATAAATTTCTCTAAAAAAATATAGGGGAAAGATACAATTTTTTTTTAAATAATTTCAGCATTTTTCTTTTTCACGCTTCCAAGTCGCTGTGTCGCCCTTGCATTACCGTTAACAACGAAATATATGAAATAGCCTTTTCTTCCGATAACCACTTTTTTTCATAAAAAGTTTGAATTTCTGTTAGCACAGAGGTTATACCTATATTATATATATTGCTGATATTTTCTACCACACTCCAATTTTCAAGAGGGGCAGTTTCTATTACATATTGATAAAGTTCTTTGCTATCGGTTTTAAGATGAATAATACCCGAAGGAGCCAATATTTTTTTGTATTTTGAAACAAAATTTGGAGAAATTAGTCTTTTTCGCACTTTTTTTAATTGCGGGTCGGGAAAAGTTACCCAAATTTCCTCTACTTCGTTTTTTTCAAAATAATGTTCAACATCTTCTATTTTAATTCGCAGAAAGGCAACATTTTTCAAGTTTTTTTCGATACCGTCTTTACAGCCGCGCCAAATTCTCGCGCCTTTTCTATCTATTCCGATAAAGTTCTTATTGGGAAACCTTTCTGCCATGCCAATAGTATATTCGCCGCGCCCGCAACCCAGCTCTAATACAATCGGGTTGTTGTTTTTAAAGTAGTGAGTATGCCATTTACCTCTCATCGGAAACATCTCCTCTCTTACATCATAGTCTGTATGTTGAAAAAGGTTTTCAAAAGTTTCGTTTTCAGCAAATCGTTTAAGTTTATTTTTTCCCATACACTACTTCATTGATTTATGATTTCCATTGCCAAGTCGTTTAAAAAAAGGAGAATGGATTTTCCATTCTCCTTTCGTCATTCTCCTTTTTACGTTCTATTTAATTGAAATTTTTGTTGTAGAAAGGATGTTTTCTTCGGTGGTGATACGTACTGCGTAGATACCTTTGGCAACGTTTAGCGTTATGTCGGTGGTGGCACCGGCGGTTTGTCCACTCCATACCACGCGTCCGTACATATCCATAATCTCAACCTGTTTCACCGGAACAAGATTCTTGTTCTCAATGGTAACAATATTGCTGTGGCTGAACACGGTGATTACGGCATCTTCATTTTCGGGGATGTCGTTTCCGGGGGTATATTTGAAGTATGCGGCAACCGTACCGTTGGCTTTTACATTGTACATGGTGTAAGATTCTGCACCGGCTTCATTTACGCCGTTTACTAACAGATAATCCACCTTGTAGTTGGCATTGGGGGTAATGGTAAAGGTAGCATTTTTGCCGTGTTCTACCATCGTAGAGGTCGGCGTAATGGTTCCTCCAAAATTGCCTGCCTTAGCGGTAATCTGATATTGATTCAATGCCACTCCATCAATGGTTACTATCTGGTCTTCCTGAATATTTTGGATAGTGTAAACTCCTGCTACCATGTTTATCAGCATGCCGTTGGCGCGAACCAGAACATTAGACTGGGTGTAACCCTCTAATAGATCTACTACAAACATGAACTTTCCACCATAGGCAACCGGAGAACTTGAGCCGTTTACGGCTGTTACTACAGCACCTGTAACGGTGGGTAGGGTTACTGTGTAGTCTGCTTTTTCAAACTGTGCGGAGATAGTGTGGCAGTCATCCACTTCGGTAAAGGTGTATTGACCGGCAGCAACGGCGTTGGTGTTGTTGAGTCCGTCAATAACAACGCGAACCAATTTGTAGCCTGCCTCAGCATTGAAGTAGAAGGTTTTGTTTGTGCCGTTGGGAACAACAACCGAGCCCGACGGGCTGATAGCGCCTCCTGTTGTGGCTGAGGCGGTAATGATAAAGTTGTTGGGGGCAAAGGTTACGTGAAGGGTGTGGTTTTCCGTTACATTCATAAAGCGGTGAATACCGTTTTGAATGGCAAGGTAATCAATGGTTCCGTCCACAAGAACCTGTTTAATATGGAACCCCTCATTGGGTTCAAAGGCGTAAATTTCGGAGTGATCCCAATAATCTACATACTTAACGCCCAGCGGGTAAATGGTTCCGTTGGCGCCGGTGGTAGAGGTTATGGTAAATGATTTCTTCATAAAGGTTACCTCAATGGTATGGTTTGCCGAAACATTGAGGAAGGTGTAGGTGCCGCTTAGGGCTGCCGCAATATCGGGAACGCCGTCAATGAGTACCTCTTTAACTTTGTATCCTGTGGCAGGAAAGAAGTTGAAGGTTTTGTTGGCACCGTGATTTACCGTTTGCACCGTGTTGGGGGAGATGTTTCCGTTGATGCCTGCGCTCGGCGTAATGGTATAGGTATTGATGGCAAACACCGCATGAATGGTATGATTTGCCTGTACATTATTAAATGTATAACTGCCTATTACCCCTTCGCTAACTCCATCTACCAAAACATCAACGATATGATAACCTGCGTTGGGCATAATGATGAAGGGTTTGTTGCTGCCTTGCGGCACTTGTACGGCGCCGGCGGGGTCTATTGTTCCGCCAACGGTAGCGGTGGCGTTAATGGTAAACATTACCGGTTTGAAGGTGGCATAAATGGTGTGGTTAGCATGCAGGTCAACAAAGGTATAGGTTCCGCTTTGGGCTGCCTGAGCGTCAATAAAGCCATCAACAAAAACTTTGTCTATCACATAGCCCGCATCGGCTTTGATGGTGAATGGGAATGCCACCGTGCCTGAATCCACTGCAATATAGTACAGTTCGTCGGGGAAGAGGGTGGGGAACACCACGCCGCCTGCATTTTGTGCTGCATCGGGACCAAATTGGATGATATAGTATGGAAACTCTTCAAACTCTACGTGAATGGTGTGGGGTGCTTTTACGTTGGTAAAGGTATAACTCTTTGAAACGGGAACAGGTACGGAAACTCCGTCAATGAGAAGTGTACTTACGCGGAAGCCTAAATCTGTAATGAAGTTATAAGTTTGGTTTTCGCCACAGGGTACCTTGGTAGTTCCGGCTGGGGTAATAACACCCATATCGTTGCTGCCGGTGGCTACAATGTCGTATTCCGGTTTGAATGCTTGAACCACAATTAGAGGAAGTGGCGCTATTACGCTGGGAATCGTATAAGAGGTGATTACCCCTTGCGGAGTGCCACCAATAGTTACTCCCGTTATTTCGGCGCAGTTGGTCGTAAAGGTAAAGGTAACGGGCGAGCCGTGAGGCACGCAGTTTGCCGGAGACATGGTTACGGTAACGCCCGCAGGAATAACATTACCCGGATTCATGGAGTAGCAGTTCACGGCAAAGGTAACAACAATGGTGTGCGCTGCGTTAATATTTGTAAAGTTGTGTGTGTAGGGCGCGGTGGTTCCGTTTGTACCGGTAAACACAGAAGTGCCATCCACAACTACAGAAACGATATAATTACCAGGATTGGGGGTGCAAACATAAGGTTGATTATCGCCTAATAAATAATTAATAGTTCCGGAAGGATTAATGTTTCCCAGGGTAGGATTATTGTTGGTAGCAACAATGGGGTAATGGAATCTGGCAACGGCGGTTTTATTTTCGGTATATAGCCAGGTGTCTCCTAATTGAATTTGGTCAGCTCCTATGAACCAACCTATAAAGATACATCCGGGTTGTGTGGCGTTAGGAAGAAAGGTTATTGTTGTGTTATAAACAATCTGTATGGAAGGAGTACCGCAAGTACCTGTGCTGGGGTCTAAGGTTAACGTATAGGTAATGGGTGTCCAAACGGCAACGGCGGTTTGATTAGAGGTATATTTCCAAACCGTAGCAGAGGTGATGGTAGTTCCGCTTATTTGCCATACATAGGTATATCCCGGACGGTTTAATACCGGTAAACCACCTATGGCTGCATCATAAGTAACCGTAATAGAAGCCGGATTAGGAGTTAGAGGAGTAGAGTTGAAGGAGAGGGTGTAGGTGATGGCAGTCCATTTTGCATAAACAGTTAGATTGGCTAAACCTTTCCAAATATCTGTTCCTACAACTTGCGTTCCGGTGCCGTTTTGTCCTGTCCACCAACCGCCAAAAGTATATCCGGTACGGGTAGCATTCGGCATGGTACCAATTGGTGCATCGTAAGTAACCGTCAAGAAAGTTGGGGAAACTGTACCGCCATCTGGATTAAGCGTTAATGTAAATTGTTTAGGAGTAAACGTTGCATGAAGAGTTTGATTATTTGTTATGGTTCCGGAAAAAGTATAAGTTCCGGTTGTTACCGCAGTCGGATTGTTGGTGCCATTAATTAATACTTGATTAATATTGTAGCCCGTGTTTGGTGTAATGGTAAATGTTTGGCTTTCGCCGCAAAGTTTATTTACAGTTCCGTTGGGGGTAACGGTTCCATTTGCGCCAAAGGTAACCACAATGTTATAATCAAGACGGTGGGTTATCACTTCAATCATTGGAAGCGGCGCGGTTACATTGTTAAAATTGTAAGATGTGATAGGTCCCATAGACACTCCACCAATGATTACATCATCCAAAGAATAACAAGGATCTATGGTGAAATAAACGATAGAATTTTGTCCATGTGTTACCGGATTTGGAACCATAGTAACTGTTGCTCCTTCGCCGTAGATGTCGTTCGGGTTTAAAGTGTATTGTTTGTCACAGAAAGCGAATTTTGCATTGGGACGGTTAGTAATTCTGGTTCCTGTGCCGGGGCTTGCAGGATTATAGGGTGCTGTTATCGTATAACTACTAATGTAAATTGTTTTATTATTTGTACCCGTAGATGTTGCTTGCCAAGGAGAACCTGTATAATCTATCCATTCTGTTGACATTTTGTTTAAAGCAACAACAAGACCACCTCCTGTATAATTGAATGGAGTGTTAAATACTATGGTTACCCAACCATTTGCAATATCAACCTCTCCACTATACACCAAGGTCATGTTAGCTGGCGTGATCCACGCTGTATTTGAGCTAAAAGTTGTGGTGGTTGTATTCCCCACATAAACATTCACATTAGAAACAGTAAGTCCCTCTGTATGAGTATAATAGAAAGATACTGAGCCTAATATACCAGGACCGCCAAGTCCTATTTCTGACGCATCATATATTTGTTGTGTATAACTATAATCGTAATACACATCTATAGGATTTACTCTTATAGCTACATTGCCTGTTCCTACTGTTTTTTCAACTTGGCAGTCGTAAACAACGGGGCTTTTACAAGCGGCTGCTGTTGCAAAAATTTTGCAGGCTTCTCTGCCATCTTCACATATTTTTGCTACTGCCCATGTGTGTGGTAGGGTAACATCAAAATTAGTTCTTACATCGGTGTAAGTATTTCCAAAAAATTCTTCTTCAATTAAAGTTCCGTCTCTATAAATATTTACAAGTAAGGGTTCCAAAACTATTCCGTGATTATTACCTGTAACAAATGCTTTAAGAGACCAGTTAAAATTCCATCCGTATTGTGGAGCTGCATCAAACCAGCTGCCGCCTTGGAGGTCGGGGCATTGGAAAAGCAAACCTTTACCGGCTACATTAGGACCTACATCGCGTCCAAAAGGATAACCGGCTGTATTCACAAGATTCCATCCTATTCTCAATTCTTTGGTTGCATCAATTACATACGGAGTGGTTAACACTATTTCTACCATAGATTCTTCAGGAAAAGCAGCAAAACCGGTAATAGGTTGTGTGTATTTTAACGTACCCGGAACTGCAACAGATGTGCCACCTTCCCAAATTCTGAGTTCCATAGTGTTTACAGATGAAAGATCTGTTCCTGTACCTATTGCTATTTTGGTGATGGTTTGTCCGCTATAGATTCCTCTATCAGCCATATCGGAAGGAGTAAAGCGTATAGCGGCAGTCATATTGTTTCCTTCTTCTTCATCCCAACCTATTTGACCCTTAATTGCATCACTAGCGCAATGTTTTGCCCATCCATTAATTGGAGGTACTACTTCATAGAAAGTTAAGTCGGCATCGCAATTTTCCTGCACATCTACGATAAGGTATCCTAATTTTTCGCAAGGGCAACCATGTGTTACGCTAAATGCGAGTGGGCTGATACCTGCGCTTAAAGAACCTGCAGCTTTACTATATATTACTTCGCCGCAAACATTAAGAATGTCAAAAGATTGTTGGGCAGGTGTACCTCCCGTTGTCCAAATGAAATTAACAGCACCTTCGGGAAGTATTAAATTGTGAGTTACTAATGTGGCACCGCTGCCTCTGAAAATACCATAACTGTATCCATCGGCAATAACTTCAATACCGCCTGTGGTTGCATTCCAACTGGTGGTAGAAGTTCCTTTCATAACGAGAGTAAGATTACACACTTCGCCTTTGGTAACGGTAACGCAAACGGGTTGTGGTTTACATTCTTCCGCACCGTGAAGGGCGGTAACACAATATTCATGTTTACCATTAGGTGCATTCACATGAGTATAAGAGGTGGTACCTGCGGGCACGGTGGTTAATAAGGTTCCTCTGAATCTTATTTCGTATCCGGTGGGCGTACCCGTTGCAGCCGTCCATGTTAAATTAACATTATTTCCGTTAACAGTAGCATTCAAATTTGTAACAGGTGGACATGGGGGAATCGGCACAACTACGCCGATAAGGGCACTGTTATAATTAGTGCCAAATGCTGCACTTACTGTAGTCCAAGCGCTGGTTCCATTTTTTATACGGCCGCCATCAAGTACTGCTGGTGGATTGTTAGTAACAGTAAATTGTCCTGTTGAAGAACAAGTTCCCGTCCAACCAATATAAGTTTGTGTAGCCGGTAACTCGTAAGGAGTATTTAATACTACGGTAACCCATCCATCATTTGTAGGAGTGAAGTTTTGTGTATAAATATACGTTTGTGATGTTGCTAACGTAGAGGCAATCCAAACCATACAGTTAGTGTATGTGGTATATGGCGAACTCATAGCTATCCTAATGGCAGTTAGTTTGCTTCCTGCCCATGGTCCGCTATTAGCAGTAGTGTATCCTATAGCGGTACTACCCACTAAATTAGCGCCATAGCCACCTCCGGCAAGAGCAGATTTATTACACCATGTTAGTGGGGGTGCCGGATATACATAATCAGATGCTATCCATGAAGTGATGTCGTCAGCAGGATTTTGGTCGCCGGTAAGCACTACCTTCGCTTTTACCGCAAAATCACCTGTTGCGGAAGCTGGTATGGTAACAGGAATCTTTGCAAATGCACCCGGAGCAATAGTAGTGGTAACCGGTACGGTTGTCAAAAGAGTATTTGAGGGTTGTTGTAAAAATTGAACGGAATAATTGCTTTGGGGTAGCGTACCGGCATTAAATACAATAGCAGTAAAAGAGAGAGGATTACCTAAAATTGTGTGATCTGTTGAAGCGCCTAAGGCAATATCTGCAGCACAAAGGTTGTTGTTGAGAGGGGTTCCTGTAACTTTTCCCCAAATGTGTAATGCCCTGTCGTTAACCGGTGCGGCAAAAGCAGCTCCGGCGCCATGACCGTTAATGTTTGTGGAGAGAAGGAATCCATAAGCTCCTCTGGGGTAAGGTGCATAATCTACTTCAGTAGGCATTGGGTATCTGGCTGCAGCTGTTGTAAGGTTATACCCAATGGTATAGCCTATAACTAAGGGTGTATTTGTAATTGTATAAGGGGTAGCAAGTGTAAAGTTTTTCCATGTAATAGCAGCACCCGGTACTACTTGTGAAGTTACATCTTCTTCATAAACCACAGCTCCATTAAGTGCTGTTTTGATCCATATTCTATAACTGGTCATACCAGCTAAATACGAAGTAGTAGAAATTCCTGTTTCAATAGAGTGCAATGTCATTCCCACATAGTTAGACATATACTCTGCGGTAAAATTTACACAACCGCTAAGGTATTGCGCACCGACGGGAATGTTAGTTCCATAGTTGGTGTTAGCATAACCGTCACAATAGCCTAATTCTAATTCGGCGCGGGTGGCAGGGCGGGTACTCTCGTTCTCCGCTTTTACAGAAAGTTCTTGAAAGAAAAGTTCTGACTGTGGGTTTACATCAACCTGTTCTGTTTCCAAAACTTGTTGAGTTTTCAACTCTGTTTGTTTAGAGTTGAGAGCATCTTTGATCGCAAATTGTTGTGCGCCCAAAAAACTAAAACTTGCAGAGAATACAATGGCAAGTAAAAAAATAAATTTTTTCATAATAAATAAGATTTTGGTTAATAATTATTTTTGTTAATTTTTAATTTGTTTTTTATAAATGTTAATAATATAATTAGCGTGCAAAAATACACTTTTTTTAATGTAATTCAAAATATAAAAAAAAACATACTTTTTTTTTCCTCAATTGTTGTTTTTTTTGCAGGATAATTATTTGTGTATTTTTGCGCCGCCGGCTTGTGTAGAGAATCTGTTGAATGCCGCCGGCACTCCATATTTTACCATCATGCGTAAATTTGTGCTCTTTTTATGGTTACTTTTATTGTGGAACGCGGGTTTTGCTACCCATCAGCGCGCCGGTGAGATTACCTATAAACATGTAGGCGGTTTAACCTACGAGTTTACCATCGTTACCTATACCTACACGCCAAGTCAGGCAGACAGACCCGAAATTGAACTGTTTTGGGGAGACAACTCCAGCAGCGAAATTCAACGGCAATCGAAAGTGTCGGTGGGTACCAACATCTCAAAAAATACATACGTCGCCAAACATACCTACTCCTCGCAGGGTATTTATGAGGTTACGTTTGAAGACCCCAACAGAAATGCCGGTATTGTGAATATCCCAAATTCTGTGAATATTCCTTTTTTTATTGAAACCATCGTCGTTATTTTACCTTCTCTGGGTTCCAACAACTCCGTTCAATTGCTAAATCCACCCTTAGATAACGGCTGTGTGGGTGTTACCTATTTTCATAATGTGGGTGCTTACGACCCCGACGGTGATTCGTTATCGTATAAATTGATTGATTGTAGGGGGTTGGACGGGCTTCCCATTCCGGGATATGTTTTACCCCAGGCATCCCAATATATTAAGATCAATGAAATAACAGGCGATTTAGTGTGGGAAACCCCGAAAATGCAAGGGGAATACAATATCGCCATCTTGATTTCCGAATATAGAAACGGGCAATTTATAGGTAGCGTAGTGCGCGATATGCAGATTACCATTGCCGCCTGTAACAACAAACCCCCGAAAATTTTCTGCGCCGATACCTGCGTGATTGCCGGAGACCTTGTTGCACTTAATATTTTAGTAACCGACGAAACTTCAAGTCAGGTAACGCTTACGGCTACCGGTGCGCCTTTCATTGTAGTCCCCTCACCGGCAATACCCGTGAATGTGGTGGGAGCACCGCCGCTATTTACCGAGTTTCTGTGGCAAACCGAGTGTGCGCATGTTAAAAAAATACCTTATCAAATGCTGTTGAAAGCCACCGACAACGGTCCGCAGGTAGATTTAACTTCTTTTAAAACTGTTCATATAAATATAATTGCGCCGCCGCCGCAAGACTTGACGGCACATCCGGTAAAAAATAGCATTGTGCTGGAATGGGAACCCTATTCCTGTTCTAATGCCAAAGAGATTTTTATCTATAAAAAAACAAATCCTTCTCAATTTGAGCCGGCATTTTGCGAAACCGGAATACCTGCCGGCAATGGCTTTCAATTTCTTGCCAAAGTGGGCGCTTCAAGTACCGGTTATGTTGACGACGGAACGCGGCTCCCGGTTATGCACGGGCGCAACTATTGCTATCGGATTGTGGCGGTTTTTAAAGATGGCGCCGAAAGTATCGCCTCAAACGAAACCTGCGCCGCCATTGCCAACGATGCCCCCATGATTACCTCTGTTGATGTTACGCAAACTTCTGTAAATGATGGAAATATTTTCGTTTCATGGTGCCCCCCGCCCGAAATGGATACCCTTACTTTTCCAGGACCAAAATATGAATACCGGATTTTCCGCTCGGCAAATGATAAAAATAACTTTACCTATATTGCATCTACCTATTCGTTAAAAGATACTTTGTTCAATGATAAACTGCTGAATACCAAAGAAACACAGTATTACTATAAAATAGAATGTTGGGGAGAAAGTAAAGGGGGAATAGTTGAACATATCGAAAATTCTGACCCTGCTTCTTCTGTTTTTTTATCTATTTATGAAACCGACAAACGTTTGGAACTATCTTGGAACGAAGATGTTCCCTTTGAAAACGAAGCATACATTGTATATCGGCACAATCCCCATACACAGCAATTCGATTCTGTTGCCACTACGGTTAATCATCATTATATTGATTATGATTTAACCAACGGAAATCCCTATTGTTACTATGTGAAATCTATCGGAAAATATTTGCTTCCGGTTGTGTTTGCTCCGCTTTATAACCGTTCGCAACAGCAATGCGGAACACCCGTGGATAATATTCCTCCCGATACGCCGATTACTGAGATTAAAACCGATTGTAAAAATGTTACTTTTTTATGGAATTTTTCCCAATGGGATTCCTATTTAGATGCTTTTCAATATTATATCTATTATCGCCCCAATTATCAAACCCCCTTTGCCTGCATTGATTCATTCACTAATAATAACCCTTGTTTTACATCACCTTGCTCCCATGTTATTCAAAATCTTCCGGCTATTACCGGTTGTTATTATATGTTAATCAAAGATGAAGCAGGAAATATGTCGGAACAGACCAAAGAACTTTGCTTTGATGTGGATGAATGTGAACCCTACAGATTGCCCAATGTTTTCACCCCCGACGGAGATGAGTATAACAATACTTGGAGGCCTTTTCCTTACACTAATGTGGAAAAAATTGACATGGTGGTTTACGACCGGTGGGGAAAGCGTGTGTTTAAGACAGAAAATCCTGATATAGAATGGGATGGGAAAGATGAATATACGCACCGGCCGCTCCCCGAAGGCACCTACTATTATGGCTGCGATGTTTTTTTATATACGTTAGACGGTATAAAAAAAAGAATGCTTACCGGTATTGTAATGATATTTAGGAGCAGCAATGCGAAACAAAGCTATTGAAAAAACGATTTTCAACAGGTTTTTTATACTTTCAAAACATTAGGTTTATTGGGCGTAGGCAAAATTTTACCGTTTGCACCACGATATTTATCATCTTTGTCGAAAGGGATTCCGATTTTATTTAACAGTCTATCTACTTGTACCTGGTGCAGTTGCATTCCCATTTCCCAGGGGTTGTATCCCAGCAACATGCCGGTCAACTCTTCGTAAGTAAGCACCGGAATGCCGTAGCCCTCTTTGTCGTATGTTTTGTTTTCTAATTCGGCGATAGTGTATTGCCATTTATCAAGAAACATGGGGCAACCGGGGCAGTTGCACACAATAAAATCGGGTTCGTAGGGCTCCATGGATTCAAATTTTTTCTTGGTATTAGCAATAGAAAAGCCTCTGTTTGCCTGCACCAAATAGTGTCTAAAGCCGAACCCGCAGCAGTGGCGTCGTTCGGGATAATCTACAACAGTTCCTCCCCATGCTTCAATCATACCGGCAAGCACGTATGGAAATTCGGCTTTTCCTACTCCGGTTTCGGGAAACATTTTTGCATAATGGCAACCAATGTGTTCAACCACGTTTAGAGGCTTTCCGGTAAAACGATTGACCAACCGGTATTTCATCTTTTCTTTCAACTCCATGCGGAATTTATAAATAATGTCGGACGGGTGTGCAACATTTTTAGGAATTTGAAATTCTCTTCCTGTAGTTTTCTTTAATATTTCACGGGTTTTGGCCAAGAGTTCGGGATGGTGTTTCCACATTTCAATCATCTCATTATAAAGTCCAAACGAAGTAATACAGGAGGCGGCATAATTCTCATAGCCCTGTTCGGTCATTAAGGAAAACAATCGGGCAATCACGGTCATTGCCGTTTCTAAAGGAACAATATCGCTGTGGTATCCAATTCCTGTGCAGGTGTGAGTATTGGCGTTATCATGAATCTCTTTACCCAACACATCTCGCATTATTTTTAAAAAGGTGGTTTCCGACCCCGGAAAAAAAGTTTGCCGGATACAACTTCTACCATAAAAAAAGTGGTTATCCGCAATCTCTTTTTGATATTCGTTCCAAAAACGTTTTTTCATATTTCACAATCATTTACAGGTATAAAAATTCTTTGGAGTTGCTGCAATCCCAAACAGATTTCTACACGCACCCCGGATAAACTTTAAGTGCTTCTGCCAAGCATTCCATTGCTTCTTTCAAATCATTCACATTCAGCACATAGCTTATACGTACTTCGTTTCTAACAGGGGCAGGGTAAGAATAGAATCCGGTTACGGGCGCCAACATTACGGTTTTTCCGTTGTAATTAAACGATTCTAACAGCCACTGGCAGAAGTTGTCGGCATCGTCAATAGGGAGGCTGGCAACGGCGTAGAAGGCTCCTTTGGGATTGGGGCAGAAACAGCCGCGCATCTTGTTGATGGCATCAACTACACAGTTTCTACGTGCAATATAATCAGTAACCACCTCGTCGAAATAAGATTGAGGTGTATCGCAGGCGGCTTCGCCAAGAATTTGTCCGTAAGAGGGTGGGCTTAATCTGGCTTGTGCAAATTTCATAGCGGTTGTCATAACCTCTTTATTTTTGGAAATAAAGGCACCTACGCGCACTCCGCACGCACTGTAACGTTTTGACACAGAATCGAGCAATACCACATGTTGTGCAATATGTTTGAGTTCCATTACAGAGAAATGTTTTTCGCCATCGTAGCAAAACTCTCTGTAAACTTCATCGGCAAAAAGAAAAAGGTCATATTTTTCTGCTAACTTTCCTAATTTTTCAATCTCCTCTTTCGAATACAGATATCCGGTGGGGTTATTGGGGTTGCAAATCATGATGGCTTTTGTTTTCGGCGTGATAATTTTTTCAAACTCTTCTATTTCAGGTAGCGCAAATCCATTATGAATTTTAGAAACGATGGGTTTTACTTTCACACCGCAAGAGATAGCAAAACCGTTATAGTTTGCATAAAATGGCTCAGGGATAATAACTTCATCATCTGGATTTAAACAAGTGTTGAAAGCAAAAAGTATCGCTTCGGAGCCCCCATTGGTGATGATAATCTCATCGGGGGTAAGGTCAATTCCTACTTTTTTGTAGTACTCTACTAATTTTTTGCGATAACTCAAATTCCCGGCCGAGTGGCTGTATTCAATCACTTTTAGGGAGTTGTTTTTAACAGCATCTAAAGCACACTTAGGAGTTTCAACATCAGGTTGCCCAATGTTAAGGTGAAAAACTTTCACGCCGCGCTGTTTGGCAGCATCAGCAAAAGGAACTAATTTACGAATGGGGGAAGCGGGCATCTCCATCCCTTTTTTTGAAATTGTTGGCATTTTTTTAAATTTTAAATATTAATTATAAATGAATTGGTTACACCTCATCTATCTCATCTCTCAGTCGTTCCATAATAAATTGCCGGCGGTCGTCATCATTTTTTCCCATATAAAACTCAAGCAAATCATTTACTTTTGTTTTTTTATCCAACACCACAGGCTCTGCACGCATGTTGGCACCAATAAAATTTTTAAACTCTTTCGGGTCAATTTCACCCAACCCTTTAAAACGGGTAATCTCTGGCTTATGTCCTAATTTTTTTATGGCGTTTTGTTTCTCTTCTTCAGAGTAACAATAGATG
>Ga0209628_10001611_pt1 | contig 14768 bp, 12 predicted proteins | sample TergutCu122P4_FD_187285 | JGI IMG/M metagenome (GOLD analysis project Ga0209628, IMG submission 187285) | Cubitermes ugandensis P4 segment gut microbial communities from Kakamega Forest, Kenya - Cu122 P4 (SPAdes) (version 2) | ecosystem: Host-associated > Arthropoda: Insects > Digestive system...
TTCTTCCGTAGGCGACAGAGTGACCTGAAAAACGCACCCCGGTAGTTTTGCCGAGATATCTTTAAACTTTTTTTCGCTTTTTTCCAATCTTTTCATGATTCTCTGCCGTTCGATAAAATGACTGATGGCGCTGGCAAATGATAAAGCCATCTCTATCTCATTTCTTTTCCAGACATGAGGGTGTGAGTAGATATTATATCCGTAAATGCCATATAATTCCCCATTGGAAACTAATGGAGCTATCAAAACAGATTTGACGCACAATGGCTGCAAAAGTTTTTGCAATTTGGGATGAAATTGAGCAATATCGCTGACATGAAATGGTTTTCCCTCTTTCAATCCGGAAAGAATATCGGAAAACAGATCGCTGTCAAACTCATCTAACGAGCCGTGTTTTGAGAGAAGCGAAGGATGAGCATAATCGTGTGTTTTCCGAAATCGGTAATCGTCTTCATCATAACGATAAATAAAGAGCCGTTCGATGCCGGTTTTTTTGATACCGATATAGCTCAAAACAGTTTTCAATACATTTTCGTTGTCGTCGGTATACTGGTTGAGCCAGTACGACACATTTGCCATAAGTTCCTGATCCTGATAATTCCGGTTCAACTCGTCGTTGATAGCTTTGCGATCGTAGAAATTCGCAGTTATGTTGCCCACTGTGCAAACAAAACTCATATCATCATCGTCCCATTTGTGTTTTTTGCTGGAAATCAATTCTATAAAACCAAACACTTTCTGTTTGATGCGTACCGGAATAAACATAATCGACTGCACATGCTCCGGCTTTTTCCAGAAACGCATAAACCCCTCGCATTTGTCGTCTTCCGAATATTGGAACATATTGATGTATTCGGGCAAATGATCAAGTGGCGGCGCTTCAACTATGATTCCTTGCGGAACTATCGGATCCTGTTTTGCCCGGATACATCGACAAATCATTTGTTTTTGATCATGATCAATTTCGTAGAGGCTCACCTGATGAGCATGTACCGAATTGCCTATCTTGTCAATCGTCTGCTGTAATTTATCATCGAAATCGTCAATTGAATTAAGGGCAATAGCAATATCAGATAAGAGATAATGTTTTTGCATGATCTTCTTATGTGTGTCGCCCATTTCAATCTGTGCTGTGATATCTTTCGTGGTTACGATTTTTGATGCCATGAGAAAATTAGAGACATATATACCGTATACGTCATTTTATCCTTTTGGTTTCAGGGATAATGGGAATTTACGAAATTATTTTTTTGTCAGAATAAACAAAAATATATAATTTTGAAAATACTGAGTAGGAAGACAACATTTGAAAAATGTAGTATCTTTGCGGTCGAATTTTTAAACCGTTAAAAGTATATATCTCAATCAATAAAGAAATCAAAGCAAAACGTCTCATATCTCATATCTATGAAAGTACAAGAAGTTCCCCAAGATTTAAAGTTTTTCAAAAACACCGTGCTTCGCGATGTTGCTTATGCGGTTGACGATGAGGGAAATTACACACCCGTTATCAGCGAAGGCTGGGAGGTGAAAAACGATGCTTTGGATATTACTTGGAGCGACATTGACGATAAATGTACGGAAATACGCGAACAAGTTTTAGCCGGCAAAATCAGTCCACTGGCATATCATCTCGAAAAAAACATTATGGATGTCGGATTGTTTTCCCGCTATACCGGACTAAACAAAAGGAAAATCAAAAAACACCTGAATCCTGACGAATTTAAAAAGTTGGATGAGAGTATTTTATATAAATATGCAGAAATTTTGCGCATTTCTATTGAAGAATTGAAAACAGTATCATGATATTGGATTTTGAACATCAGCCTGCTGCCCATTGCGAAACGGGAGTGATTGCCAACCTGTTGCGATTTTATGGTTTTTCTATTTCCGAACCAATGATTTTCGGTTTGTCGAGCGGGTTGTTTTTTTCGCACATGCCGTTTGTCAAAATGGCAGGCATGGCGGTTACTTCTTTTCGCACGTTTCCGGGTGTTTTGTTTTCGCGGGTGGCGCGTCTGCTGGGCTTTTCAATCAAAGTCGAACGTTTTCTCAATGAGGAACGCGCCATGCAAAAACTCGACAAATTGGTGCTTTCGGGTGTGCCGACATGTTGCGTAGTGGGCATGTATTACTTGCCCTATTTGCCGAAAGAATACCGTTTTCATTTCAACGGACATAATATTTGCATCATCGGCAAAGACGAGCAGGACAATTATCTTGTAAGCGAGCCAAATGCCATTGAAAAAGTAACGATTTCGCGAAAAGATTTACTTCGCGTGCGTTTTGCCAAAGGCGGTACATATCCTTTGTTTGGGCAAATGTACTGGATAAAATCCGCACCCGGCAAGTTGCCCGATTTGGCGCCGCTGATCCGCAAAGCCATCAAGCGAAATTGCTGGTTGATGACGTCGCAACCCAAATGGCTGCCCTATTTCGGCGTAAACGGTATTGATTACCTGTCGAAACGTATCCGTATCTGGGAGCAAAAAATGGGCAAACGAAAAGCAACCCTCAATTTAGCCCAAGTCGTCCGCATGTTGGAAGAAATAGGCACGGGCGGCGCGGGTTTTCGCTACATGTATGCTGCATTTTTGCAACAATCGGCAAGCATTACGGGTATTGACGCTTTACATGGTTTTTCGCAACGAATGACGAAAATCGGTGATCTGTGGCGCGATTTTGCCTACAAAGCTGCCCGCGTATTCAAGCAACGGCAAGGCGAACAATATACCTACGACGAACTTGGAGATATTTTGCAGGAAATTGCAGGATTGGAAAGGGCGTTTTTTAAAGAGCTGAAAAACGTGGTATAAAAATGTCAACTCCCATCATCGAAATCAAGAACCTGTTCAAGATGTACAGCGGAAACCCGCATCCCGCTGTAAACAATCTATCGCTGACCATCCATAAAGGCGAGATTTTCGGTTTATTGGGACCAAACGGCGCGGGCAAAACAACCATTATCAATATTTTGTGCGGATTACGGCATTTCAACAGCGGAGACGTGCATGTTTGCGGTTATTCGGTTATAAATAATGCGGGAATAATTAAACCGCTTATCGGTGTTGTGCCGCAAGACATTGCCCTGTATCCCACATTGACGGCTTATGAAAATTTACAAATATTCGGCGGAATTTACGGAATGAAAAAGAAAGAACGCAACGAACGTGTGAACGAGTTGTTGCGGCTTTTTGGTCTGGAAAACAATAAAAACCGTTATGTGTCAACTTATTCAGGTGGAATGAAACGCAGGGTCAATCTTATTGCGGGACTGTTGCATCGTCCGCAACTGCTTTTTCTCGACGAGCCGACAGTTGGAATAGACGTGCAATCGCGCATTATGATTTTGGAAAACCTCAACGAAATCAACAAAGCGGGGACTACCATCGTTTACACGTCGCACCATTTGAGCGAAGCGGAACAATTTTGTACTTCCATCGTCTTGATTGACGATGGAAAAATCATTTGTCAGGGCGAACCGAAACAGTTGATTGCCCAAAACAAAGTAGAATCGTTGGAAGAACTGTTTCTGCAAAAAACCGGTAAAAATTTGAGAGATTAGATGAAGATAAAAGCATTGCTATACAAGGATTTACTTTTGCTGATCCGCGACAAGGCGGGGCTGGCTTTGATGTTTGCGATGCCGCTGGCTCTGGTGATGCTCATGGCTTATTTGCAGGACAATACGTTCAATACCATCACCGAGAGCCGTGTGCCGCTATTGTTGCTCAATGCCGATCGCGATACGCTGGGCAATGCTGTGGAGCAAAAAATCATTGCAACAAATATATTCGACATTCATACCCAAACCGGAAACGATTCGCTGACCGAAGCCGCATTGGAGCGAGCCGTTGCCCGCGGCGACTACCAGATCGGCATTGTTATTCCCCCGCACACAACGGCAAATATCCGGCGCGAAGTGCAGATGAGCGTACTCACAGCGTTTAATTATGCACATAAGCCTTTGACATTTGACACATTGAGCATTGTCGTATATATTGACCCAACAACTAAAAATTCGTTTCGTACCACGCTGATGAGCAGCATACGCGAATATGCCGTCGCCATACAAAGCGACTTCATTCATAGTGAAATAATTAATTGTGTGAATAAAATAGTCGCATTTCCGATCGGCGATCTTCACATCAACAGCAATCCGGTACTTATCCGCGAACAGTACGCACGATTGGACGAAAGCCGCATCATTCCCAATTCGGTACAGCACAATGTGCCGGCGTGGGGCATGTTTGCCGTATTTTTTATTGTGATTTCCCTGTCGGGCAATATGATCAAAGAACGCGAAGACGGCAGTTTTACGCGCTTGCTCACCATGCCTTGTCCGTACTGGCTGTATGTTTTCAGCAAGATAATGATTTATTTGGTTGTATGCCTGTTACAGCTGACGTTGATGTTCCTCATGGGGATATATGTTTTACCTTTGTTGGGACTTCCCGCATTAGTGATGGGACACAACTGGTTAGCGTTGGTATTGATGTCGGTTTCGGCGTCGTTGGCGGCTATCGGCTATGGCATTGCGATTGGAAAAATTGCTGTCAGTTATCAGCAGGCAGCAACTTTCGGTTCCATATCGGTTGTTATTTTAGCTGCAATCGGCGGCGTTTGGATTCCTACCTTTGTAATGCCGCAGGTAATGCAAATTGTCAGCAAATTTTCTCCACTAAATTGGGGCGTATCCGGATTTTATTGTATCTTTGTGCGCGATAGCAATTGGGTTTCCATTTTACCGGAAAGCGCGGCATTGCTATTATTTTTCATATTTTGCATATCCATTTCCATATATCATGACAGAGGAAGAATTAATTGAGAAGCTGAAAACGCAAATTGTCGAATCGTTATCTTTGGAAGACCTCACTCCGGCAGATTTCGACGCCGATACCCCTCTTTTTGTAGAAGGGCTTCGATTGGATTCCATTGACGCCATTGAGTTGATACTCCTTCTCGATAAACAATACGGCATCAGAATCGAAGACCCGCAACAACGCAGAGAAGTTTTAAGGTCAGTACGCACTATGGCGAAACTGATACTATCGGGTAAAGAGACATGCGATATGCGATATGAGACACAAGAAAATCGCAAGTCTCAAGTCTCAAATCTCAAGTCTCAAATCTAAAAACATGGTTTACATCACCGGTTTCGGTATCATTTCGGGCATTGGTTGCGACGAAGAGGAAACTTTTGCCGCATTGCAGCAAAAACGCACGGCTATCGGTACAGTTTCTTATTTGGAAACAGCGTTGAAACATTATCCGGTTGCCGAAGTGAAGAAAAGTAACGAGGATTTGGCTCGGATTGCCTCACTGCCGGAAAATAAAATTTATAGCCGTACTTTTTTGCTTGGTATCATCGCGGCGAAACAGGCGATGCAAATGGCAGGATTGAAATCTGCACAGGGCGTTTTGGGCGCAACCACAGTCGGCGGCGTGGACTTGCAGGAACGGTTTTACAAACAAATCGTGGAAAACGACAATAACGCTCCATTAAAAAAAGAAATCTTCCCATGGTTTGAGCTCGCCTGTTGTACTGAACGAATTGCAGCATATTTCGATATTCGGTCAAATGTTACCACAATGAGCACCGCCTGTACTTCCTCGGCAAACGCGATCATGCTCGGCGCCAGAATGTTACGCAACGGAATGGTAGACTGTGTTTTAGCGGGTGGTATGGATGCGCTTTCACGTTTTTCACTCAACGGTTTTAATTCGTTAGAAATTCTCTCGCCCACAGGTTGCCAACCTTTCGACCGGCAACGCAACGGCTTGACCATCGGCGAAGGCGCTGCTTTTCTCGTATTGGAAACGGAAAAGACGGCAAAAAACAAAAAGATTTATGGCGAAATTGTTGGCTATGCCAATCGCAACGAGGCATTTCATCAAACTGCATCTTCGCCAGACGGCGCTGGAATGGCAATGACCATACGACAAGCGTTGGATGTCGCCGGTGTTCAACCCGAAGATATTGATTACATCAACGCGCACGGCACTGGCACACAAATTAACGACCTGTCGGAAGGCAACGCTATCGGAATGGTTTTCGGGAAAAATGTTCCGCCCGTCAGTTCTACAAAGGCTTATACCGGCCATACGCTGGCGGCGGCAGGAGCCATTGAGGCTGTGATGAGTATTTTAAGTATTAAAAATCAAATGCTTTTACCCAATCTGGGTTTGGAAAATGTGATGGAAGAATTGCCGTTTATTCCTCAAAAGGAAATGACGAAAGCCGAAATTAATTACGTTTTATCTAATTCTCTGGGCTTTGGCGGAGCAAATACTGCTTTAATAATAAAAAAAGTATGACATACATCAATTCCATAGGAAGCATATCGCCGTATCAAGTTTCGCATGTCTCAAATCCCACATCTCATGTCTCAAGTCCCACATCTCACATCTCACATCCTCATTTTGAATGTGTTGAACCTGTTTATCGGGAGTTTATCAATCCCATTCAACTGCGGCGCATGTCGCGGATACTGAAAATGGGTTTGGGTGCGTCGAGTATTTGTATCAACAATTTGCAGGAAGCGATCGTCGATGCCGTTATCGTGGGAACAGGAACGGCATGTATTGCCGATTTGGAAAAATTTATCGTTTCGGTGATATATGGTGATGAACAGGGATTGTCGCCTACTCCGTTTATCAACTCGTCGCACAATACGGTTGCGGCGCAAATCGCAATGATGCACAAAATAAACAGTTATAACAACACCTATTGTCATCGCGGCGCATCGTTCGAGGCGGCTTTGATCGATGCGATGATGCTGCTCGATGAAGGAGATGCGCGGCATGTGCTGGTGGGCGGTATTGACGAGTATTCACGACATCATCATTCCATGATGAGCGAAGAATGTAATATGAAAGATATTGTGCTTGGCGAAGGCGCCATATTTTTTATTTTAGAAAATGAACCACGCGAAAATACCTATGCTGAACTGAAAGGCGTAGACAGTTTTTTATGCGATAATCTCACATCTCATATCTCATATCTCACATCTCAAATCCCAGATCTACTTCGTACTTCGTACAAAGTACAAGTAAAATCTCACATCTCAACCTTTCTGCTGAAACATGGATTGGAAATATCAGATATTGACGTATTTGTGTCGGGGAAAAACGGAAATGGCATCACCGATGGTATTTACGATGAACTGGAAAGAGAATTTTTCCCAAATGCAGAAACGGTTTATTACAAACATTTATGCGGCGAATACATGACGTCCACCGCTTTTGCGCTCGAACTGGCGGCTCGTCTATTAAAAGGGCAGAAAGAAAAACGCGCTTTAATTTATAATCACTACAATTATACCAATCATTCGGTCATATTGTTGTAAAATCGTCATTGCGAGCTTGACCTGCAATCACCTAATATGACAATGAGGTCGTGGATTGATCAACCTGACAGGGTAACAACAACAATTATTTTTTGGAGATATTCAAAAAATATTTATCTTTGCAGTCCGGAAGTTATACCAAATAAATCATCAAAAACCAAACCAAAAAGATGAATAGTTTGCAAAAAAATCTATTAATTCAAAGAACCGAAGCATACACCGCCCCGCAAGAGGTAAAAGCCATGGGGCTTTATCCGTATTTCAGGGTTATCGAATCCGATCAGGATACCGAAGTGATGATGAACGGACGGAAGGTGCTTATGTTTGGCTCCAATAGCTATTTGGGACTGACCAATCATCCCAAAGTAAAAGAAGCGGCAAAAGCCGCTATTGACAAGTACGGAACAGGATGCGCCGGCTCGCGTTTTCTCAACGGCACATTAGATCTTCACCTTGAATTAGAACGAAAATTAGCCGATTTCGTTGGAAAAGATGAAGCCATCGTGTACAGTACGGGATTTCAGGTGAATGTAGGCGTTGTGCCGACTTTTACCGGACGTCGAGATTACATTATCCTCGACGAACTCGACCACGCATCCATCATTGAAGGAAGTCGTCTGTCGTTTTCGAAAGTGTTGAAATTCAGACACAATAATTTGGATTCACTTGAGAAGGTTTTGCAGCGTTGCGAACCTGACCGGATGAAACTGATCGTTGTTGAAGGTATCTACAGCATGGATGGCGATATTGCCGACCTGCCCGGTATTATTGACCTTTCCGAAAAGTACAACGGAACAGTGATGGTTGACGATGCCCATTCGCTTGGCGTGCTTGGCAAGGGCGGACGCGGCGTTTCGTCTCATTTCGGCTTGACCGACCGCACCGACCTGATCATGGGAACGTTCAGCAAATCGCTGGCATCCATTGGCGGATTTATCGCCAGTGACAAAGCATCGATTAACTTTCTGATGCACCACTCGCGCTCGTTGATTTTCAGTGCAAGTATAGCGCCTCCTGCCGCTGCCGCTGTCAGCGCCGCACTCGACATCATGCAGCAGGAACCCGAACGTATCCAACATCTGTGGGAAATTACCCATTATACCATTAAAAACCTGAAAGAAGCAGGTTTTGATATTGGCATGACGCAAACGCCCATCATACCGCTGATGGTACGCGACAATATGAAGACCTTCCGATACACCAAGGCGTTACTCGACGAGGGAATATTTGTCAATCCGGTATTGTCGCCGGCTGTGCCCGATAATTCAACTCTGATACGGTTCAACCTGATGGCTACCCATACGTACAAACAGGTCGATTTTGCCATCGAAAAGTTAACCAAGATTGGAAAGAAGTTAGCAATAATATAATTACGAATTTCAATTTACGAATTACGATGAACATCACAATACATGAAGTAACTTCGAGAAAAGAACTGAAACAGTTTGTAAAATTTCCTTTCAAACTGTATGCGAAAAGCCCGTATTGGGTGCCACAACTCATCAGCGGCGAAATGGATACCTTGCGGAAGGATGTCAATCCTTCATTCGACTACTGCGAGGCAAGATACTGGTTAGCCCGTAACGAAAAAGGCGAAATAGTCGGGCGGATTGCCGGCATCATCAATAACCGCGCCATCGAAAAATGGGGACAACGGTTGATGCGCGTCGGATGGGTCGATTTTGTGGACAATATGGAAGTGTCGGGCGCCCTTTTCAACGTGGTGGAGCAATGGGCAAAGGAACGCGGCATGGAAGGATCACACGGTCCGCTGGGTTTTACCGATATGGATTGTGAAGGATTGTTGGTGGAAGGATTTGACAAACTGCCGACCATCGTCAACATCTACAATTATCCCTATTACGTCGATCATTTCGAGAAGCACGGGTACGCCAAAGTGGAAGACTGGATTCAGTACAAGTTTAATGCGTCGCAGCCCATACCCGAAAAGGTAGAACGGATCAACAACCTGATCATTGAAAAATACGGTTTGAAGGTGTTGAGATTTGCATCTTCGCGCGAAATTCTGCCCCGCGTCAAAGAAGTTTTCGGAGTGCTCAATGCTGCGTTTGTCAACTTGTACGGGTTTGTTGCGCTGACCGAAAAAGAAATAGATTATTACGTAAAAAATTATTTCAGCTTTATCAATCCGGATTATGTCAGTTTGGTTGCCGACAGTAACGATAAAATTATAGGATTCGGAATCAGTATGCCATCGCTTTCGAAAGCGTTCCAAAAGGCGAAAGGACGTTTGTTTCCGTTCGGATTTATTCATATCCTCAAAGCCTTGAAGAAAAATGATACAGTCGATTTGTACCTTACCGGCGTGTTGCCCGAATGGCATAACAAAGGTGTACATTCGATCTTTTATACCGATATGAACAAAACCTATATCCGCAAAAATATACCATTTGCCATATCCAATCCGCAATTAGAGAGCAATTTTCATGCTTTGGGGGTATGGAAAAACTACGAAAAGGAGCCGTATATTCGCAGGCGCTGTTACCGGAAAATGTGGTAGAAATTGACAATTTTACTTGTACTGTGTACGAAGTTCGAAGTAAATTTTAGATTGTAAACGATTTTTCCCTGACATCGCGGAACAGCGGTAACGCCTTGCACAATACCTGACAATCGAACACCCTCGAACCGTAAGTTTTTTTTTCGTTGTGGTGGTACTGATACCCGCGTTTTTGATAGAACGACAGGGCATTCATGCTGGTAGTAAGCGTCACCTCGTTGATGCCGCGTTGTATGGCTTCTTTCTCCAAAGCATCCAGAATTATCGAACCAATGCCCTCATTTTGATGCGCATGATGCGTAAACAACATATCCACCGTGCTGCCGTCGGCGCTCAAACAGCCAAAACCGGTAATGCCATCCTCCGAATCCATGACTAACGTATAGCGTTCGTCGAAATATCTATCCCACACTTTTAAGTCAGGTTGCGAAGACGCCCAAGACTCCAATTCCTCGGGCGAATAACAAGCGCTGCCTACGATATGCACCGTTTGCGTGAAAAGTCTTACGATTGATACAAGGTCAACAGGAATGTATGAACGGATCATTTGATTGATGATTTAGATTCAGGCGACAAAAATACCATTTATGAAATGAAAAAGAAAAATGAATTATCTTTTTCTGTATTATCTTATTTTTGCACGTTTTTTGTACATAATTTTATTGAACAAGAAATTTTTATCAAAATGAAGTTCTATTTTTCAGTATTATTGTTTTTTACAGTTTTCAGCCTGTCAGCACAGCCTAAAATCGCATTCGACAAAGCCCAACATGATTTTGGCAAAGTAGGTGAGGGCGATGGTACGGCAAGTTACGATTTTACGTTCAAAAACGTCGGGACTGCACCGCTCATTATTCAGGATGTGAAAACCACCTGTGGCTGTACAACGCCGGAATGGACCAAACAACCGATACGCCCCGGCGGTACCGGCTTTATCAAAGTGTCGTACGATGTAAAAGGACGTCCGGGAGCGATTGACAAAACGATTACCGTGCACAGCAACAACGTGTCATCGCCCGACAACCTGCGTATTATAGGCGAAGTGATTCCGGTTGAACGACACCCGAACGAAGCATTTCGGTATGTTGCAGGCACGATCCGTCTTGATGACATGCACGTAGCGTTTAGTCGAATATATTCGCACGAAAAGCCGTCATTTGTAGTTACAGCCTACAACCCCGGTCCCGATGCCGTAAAAATCTCGTTTATTGATTTGCCGGCGCATATCAAAACGGAAGTAACGCCGACAACCATTAAACAAGGCGAAAAGGCAAATATCAAAGTGACTTACGATGCTGCCCGAAAAAACGATTGGGATTTCGTTACCGATCGTATCAACATGATCCTGAACGACGACAAGACAAAAAGCCACAAATTGACGGTGACGGCAACCATCGAAGAAGATTTTTCGCGATGGACAACCGCCCAACTGCAAAATGCTCCGGCTATATCTATTGATCAACCGATCATTGACATTGGCAAAATCGGGAAAGTCGAAAAAAAGACCGTGAAGGTAAAAATAACGAATAGCGGAAAAAGCAAACTGTTGATACGTAAAGTTGAATCAGGCGGTCCGCTCACGGTAAGCGCTCCGAAAGAAATTAATCCCGGCGCTTCTGCCGACATGACGCTCACGTATTACAGCGCCGGTCAAAGCGGCGAACAAAACAGATCTTTAACTTTGATCACCAACGATCCGAAAAACGCAAAAATCATCCTGCGGGTAAAGGCGGAGGTGACGGAGTGAGATTACCTTACTCCCGCGCCTTATAAAGACAATGATTCATCACGAACCGGATATCGTTGTACGAAAACTGTTCGCCTGCCGATTCCTTGATAGGTCCCAACCGCAGATTGTCTTCGGCAATAGCCGCTTGTACCCAAGGAATTAATGCATCAATCTTTTCCTGCGGAACAAGATCAGTAACGGATAATTCGCCAGACAGCACAAACTCCGCTAAATGCGAAGCCACCGTTGTTGTTGAAAGACTTCGTGTCGTGGCAACCTCCTCAATGCTTAAACCGCTGTGGAACAGATTCAGACTTTGTTGCGCCGATGGGATGTTTTGGGTTTCGGAAGAAGACCTGTCAAGTTTTTTTCGCGGCAATTGCAAATTGCCTGATGTTTCCGGGCGGCATTGTAAATCCAAATCTTTCGCCAAAGGAATATCATTATAGCGCACTTTTTTCATGTTCTCGATGAACAATTTCAGATCGAGTTCCAATCCACAGAGATTTTTATGAAATGTTTTCGCTTTCTTGACCCTGAATGACTTGATGTATTTCTGTAAAGGCACAAGCATTTTTTCCATAATCGTCTGGTGGAAATAGGCCACCGCTTTGCAGCAGCGGTCGGTCAATTGAGGCAAAACATCCTTCTGCGTCTGTACGATAGATGACAACTGCGCCTGAAACTTTATCGCCACCGTTTGAATCTCGTTAGCCTGTTTCAGCATTTCTTTTGCCAATTGACGCGCCGGTGCATAATCATCCGAATCCTTATCATCCAGCAATTTATAAAGCTGACGCGGGATATTGATCAATTCCGTGCAATCGAAATAAAGCAGTAACCGTTCCGCCCAGAAACGTCGTTTTTCTTCCTCAAATATCTGTTGCAATGCGTCTGGCTCTTTTTCCGACTGCGACAGTTTTACGGCATGGGCATCGGTTTGTACGCTTCTTTGTGTGATTTGCGACAGAAGCACAATACCTTCGAGCGATGTACAGCGGCTCAACGCCACATAAGCCTGCCCCGGCGCAAAAGCATCGCCGGTATCGATAATAGCCCGTTCGAAAGTCAGTCCCTGACTTTTGTGGATGGTGATCGCCCAAGCTAAACGGATCGGATATTGCTCAAAAGAGCCTAATTCTTCTTCTTCAATTTCGGCGGTGTCCTTATTGAGCGTATAACGAATATTTTTCCAGATTTCCTTTTCGATAGTAATGATGTTGCCGGAACCTTCGAGCCGCACATCAATATTGTCCTTGTCGATACGGGCGATGGTTCCGAGCTTTCCGTTGAAGTAACGGCGCTCCTCTCCCGTATCGTTCTTGATGAACATGATTTGTGCACCGGCTTTCAGGATGAGCGTCATTTCTGTGGGCAAAGCGTATTCAGGAAATTCACCCTTAATTTCACCGTCGAAGCGGTATGCCGGCGTTGTCAGACGCGCTAATTCCTGCCCGTTGATGGCATCCGCTTTGGCGTTGCGGGTGGTGAGCGTAATGTATTTTTCGCCTGCCGGCGGTTTGAAATTTGGTTGATATTGCCGGTTCAGCACCTGCAAATCGTCCAGTGTCAGTTCGTCGTTGCGCACGCGGTTTAGCAGGTCGACAAAAAACTGTTCGCGCTGACGGTAAACCTTTTTCAATTCGAGATACAACGGCGGGACACGCTGCACGGCTTTGGCATGGAAAAAGAAAAGCGAATGGTAGTAATCGCGCAGATACGTCCACTCGTCCTCCTTTACTACCGGCGGTAACTGAAACATATCGCCGATATACAACATCTGTACGCCGCCAAAAGGGCGGTCGTTACGACGGATATAGCGTAGCACGGAATCAATGGAATCGAGTACGTCGGCGCGCAACATGCTCACTTCGTCGATAATCAGCAGTTCTAATCGTTGCAGCATATCGCGCTTTGTCGCCGAAAAGCTGAATTTCTTTTGAGAATTTCGATATTCCATGCCGGGAATGAATGGCTCAAACGGCAGTTGGAACAGTGAATGTAACGTCATTCCTCCGGCATTGATGGCTGCTACACCCGTTGGCGCGGCTACAATGCAGTTCTTGTGCGTGGTGTGACGGATATGTTTCAGAAACGTAGTCTTTCCCGTTCCGGCTTTTCCGGTAAGAAAAATATGTTGAGACGTCTGGTTCACAAAATCGGTCGCCAACTGAAAAACAGGATTATTCGGATCGGGAGTATTCATGGGTCATTCGTCGATTAATTCGTTGACCGTTCGGTTAAATTCATTTTTAAACTCTTCGTAGAATTTACCGGTTGCGGGACCATTAAAACCGGTATGAATTTTCCGCATCTTTCCTTTTTTATCGATGAAAATGGTGGTAGGGTACGACATCAGTCTTGTCAGTTCGGGCAGCGTCTTTTCCACCGTTTCGGCTCCAACTTTCCCCGCAAACAGGATGTCGTACGTCACGTCGAATTGTTCCATAAACACCGACAACTGTTTCCGCGCGTATTCAATATCATCTTTACGTTCAAACGCTAATCCTACGACTTCCACGCCACGTGTACGGTTCGCGCGGTACCACGGCGCCAGAAAAGCAGTCTCGTCCAAGCAATTGGGACACCAGCTGCCCAAAATCGATACAATTACCACTTTCCCCTTGTATTTAGGGTCGTTCAGCGATACCGGATTCCCGTCGAGGTCGGGCAGGCGGAAACCGAGTGACGAATAACCCGGATGGATCGCGGACATAGCGTAGGCATCAGGCAATGACGCATCGGGATTACGAACGCCTCCGAATTGCGATATGCCCCCGGGAGTGATTATCTCGACTGTAAAATTGTCCGGATCTGTGAATTGTCCGCGAACTAAATGTGGCGTCAAGCCGCCAAAAGTTGACAAGTAAAACCAGTCGCCCTGCACAACGCCTTCTAAATAACGAAAGTCGCCAAAAGCAGTTAAGATGGTGCCTGTAAGATACCCATTGGCTTTTTGTGTGAACACGCCTACCTGTTTGGTCATTTCCCGTTCGGAAGATGAAATTTCCCAGCGACCATCCAACGATACAGTCGCTTTTTTGCCGGTATTTTCAAAACGGGAGGTATTGCCCTTTTGCGCAGTGAAAGGTACACGACCGTCCGGACGGTTGGAATAGAGTTTCAGTAGCCTGCCACTCAAATAATCTCCGTCAATTTTGGCTTCCAG
>Ga0209628_10001612_pt1 | contig 14767 bp, 10 predicted proteins | sample TergutCu122P4_FD_187285 | JGI IMG/M metagenome (GOLD analysis project Ga0209628, IMG submission 187285) | Cubitermes ugandensis P4 segment gut microbial communities from Kakamega Forest, Kenya - Cu122 P4 (SPAdes) (version 2) | ecosystem: Host-associated > Arthropoda: Insects > Digestive system...
TAAATGTCCAATGGAGTGAGATGGGACGGTCACCCTCAATAACACCACAGGGTACCGTAATTATCTGACCTGGATTCATTGGCCGATCTCCAAAGGAGAACGGAAGTAGATTGGGACGAACTGTAAACATGAACAAAAGAGCTATGTTATTAGTTCTTTGCTTATTACGTCAGTCTACAGACACTATGGTATCTGGCCCAACAGATATTCATATATGGAAACAATGCACTCTTCCAAAACAGCAGCACCTGTCTACCGAACTATACAGCAGCACATCCGGGGTACTCACTGCCACTACGAGCTCAAACTTCACAGTATAAAGACAGTTTGAAAGGGCACAAGATTCATTGTTGTAAGTTAGTGTCAATTTCAAATGCTTCCTCATGCTCAACAGCAGAACCTGGTAATATGAAGTGCCGGTTGCTGTTTGTCCAGTGTCACCAGACAAAGCAAGTACTGATCCTGCTGCACACTTACTCCCCAAGGTAATGGTGTAGAATCCATTTATGTAGTGAGGCATCTGCAGCATATCTGTTATGCCAAGGATGAGGTTGTCACAGTGAAGATGGTGGTCCTACAGCTAAATGAGGGGCCTAAACTCTGGGGTGCAAACAGTATTCTTCACACTCCTGAAGTAATATCATTGGTAGAAGAGAAAGGGTGAATCCATGAGCAAAAAAGTCTGCATGCAGGGACTGAGGATCCAATTCAGAACCAAATGCATGACGGTCCAGTGCTGCACTCAAAATACCACCAATGAAAGAAGCTGACAATGATCTATGAAGCACATAACATCACTTGGCAGAAGATGACAGCCTAGAATGAATGCACCTGCTTGCAGTTTCTTACAATAGAGCAGTGGAAGAAGATTACGCCTCAGCAGCTAAATAAAACCTACAATTAGAATGAAATAAAAAAATACAATTGCGAATGTGCCTGCAAACTTTCTGGGCTCTCGCTCTGTCCTCAAAACACAGAGCCAAGTGGATGTACCACAAAAAGGCCCCAACTTCAGTTACAGTAACTCACAGATCTCAACAAGGAGAGATCAAAGGCAGGAAAATTCATTTTTTAAAAAATACAGTGACCATTTTGTTGGGATCATGGTACGACTTTCTCACATTCGATCATCTGTTGCCATAGCACTTGCTTTTTTTATTATCTATTTAGATTTAACAGACCCAATAAGAAAGAGAAGTGAAGTCAAGTACACACTTAGATATATACATTCCATTCAGAATTTTAAACAAGAAGGTAAATAATATGCAATTCATTGTCCATAACTCAGCCTATATGATTACATTTCAATTTGTACTAAATCTTTTGGCACTATTGCCAGCCATTATCAGGTATTACAATTAAAACATCTTGACATTTTGACTGTACAACAGAATTGTTCCTCAAGATGTGATAAATGTAGTGCCTGTCGATGTCAGTTATAGGGCCAAAACATGAAGAAAAAATTGAAATTTAATTATAAAGGTTGAGTTGTGAACAAAGAAATGTGTCTTATTTTCCTGAAAGCACAAGCAAACTAACCTAACACAAACTGTCACTGAACATGAATTTAATGCAGAAAGGTAAAAGTACACCCAAATACACGAAAATTAATTTGTCACAATTTTTTCAGTAAACTGAAGGTACCTATTAGCGAACAGTGCGATTCAGCAACAAAAATGAGAGAACAAACGAGACATAGTGACAGCCGGTATATTGCAAACAGTGTACCTATGTAACAATACAAAGTGTGCATGCATTCATGTGCACACATGTAGTACACCTAGGACATATACCCTGTGAAGTTTGCCACTGCACCATATACCAACAACACAACAAAGTGTGATGTCAGGCTTACCCTGTAGCAAACTCTGCAGATGTAACAGCACACACTGATTATAAGGTTAGGTGAGAGAAATAATTATCACATCAGCTGTACCACACACGGACCATAACACCAGTATTTGTCACTGCCAGCCACAGCTTACGCAACGGCCAGTGGCTGACTGACCAGAACTCAGAGCAGACACACCTAATGCGAATGCTACAATTTTTAGAGGAACTACAATACATTCATGAATGGATCATCAAAAGCTACAGGAATGCAACTAATACGAAACTTCACTATCACCATTCTTGTTGCTAATTCTCATCATCTTCAACATTAAGCTGAGACATATACTGGACAGTGCCCTTTGTTTTCTTTTGGTCATAGAAGCATAATATTTTGGAAACAAGGTCTCTCAGGTGAAGCTAAAAGCCCCCTGAACTGGGCCCATTCAATGGAGTCAATTTCTATGTCTATATACAGTCTCAAGTCTGGAAATACAGTGAGTGCCATTTAACCCTTTAAAACACAGCGGTAATTGCAGACACTTTCTGGGTTACATAATATGAAACTTACGTAAATTCAAACTCGCATAAAAATTCTTATTGTTTAGTAATATTATTGATTACTGCTATACATAATATAATATCAATATTATTAATTATTAATACTGTAATTACTAAATGTATTTTACTTTGTGTGTTTTTATATTAAAAAAATTTTATGGGAATAACATTTCAAACATGTACACTGACATTGTAAAAATGTACATATAACTGATGACAAGTGATAAATAAGGTGGGGTAGGTTCCATTCTGACTTATGTAAATTTCAGGTCATGTAAAATTTTCAGGAGCAAAAGCCTTATATGTTGGAAAATGTCTGTATATACATCACCTGTTGTAACCTTAAAAACCGCATTTTGACCGAAGAGTGCACTTACATGTTTCATACAATTTTAGAACCAACAGTGATTATTACCCCTAAGAGCATTAACTGACTGATCTATGTAATGATGGAACTTGTTTAATGTGAGGTAGGAAATGAACTTTTAACTACAATTTGCATGAAATTTATACTGAAAGTAATAATGGTCCCAGATCAGTGGGTTCTACTTTCATCTGACAAAAGAGCCAGAAGCCACTTCTAAAATGCCATGTTTCCACAACCAAACCACGAAGATACTCAATGTCAACTGTACGTGAAGTTCAATAATGCATCATCACTGCCATCTTCATCACCATCAGCAGCAGCAGCAGCACAACCTTCATGCATTGTAAACATGTTCCAACGAGTGATAAAATGGTTCGCATGCCAAATGATCAGCTGAGCAACCAATTCCACTGAAAGTCTTCATTCTACAACTGACAGAGACATTACCTGTCTTATACAACACAAAAGCTTCACACCAAGACCACAAACTGCCAGCCATAAAAGGCTGCTGTGACAGAGATCAGGTACTGGACACAAATACACAACACTCTTCACTGATCTACATTTCCAGTTGCAGCAGAAAAGTTTCAATACACAAAACAAAGTTAAGAATATGCTACATAAGCAGCCACAGGAAGCCAACAAGGGGTGATATCCCATTACATGGTCCCAGAGTTGGTCTGGATGCTGTGGGGAAGAGAGGAACTTCTCACATGCAGAGAACTGATTCAAGATAACAAAAAAAAAAACCCCCCCCAAGAAAGGAACATGAAGTGACAGGTTTAGGTGCCCATCCTTCATTATTCTCTTACAAACACACCAACAACAGTTTCAATAATATAATTAAAAATTATACTGAAAATATAACAGGTCTTTCAAAAAACAGTAAAACAAAGAAAATTTATGAGATTCGACGTTCTGACAGTAGTGTTGTTCAGGTCTGCTGTGTTGCGATGTTGTGCTTACTGGTAAACAGTTACTGATATCTGAAGGCACCACGATCTTCTAAAACACTGGTAACTTTTTATCAGGTGGCACAGTGTAACAACACAGAAGACCTGAATCTTTGAAGAGAATGTGACAACTGAAATATTATTGTACAGTACACAATCCTTTGCTACGAGTGAATTTTAAAGCATAGACATAAGTTTTTCGATCCAAGTTTTTCTTTTATGATGTTCAGAACATGCAAGAGGTTATAAAGAAGCAATACAATAAACTCGCCATATTAATACCATTGACAGCCAGGTGTGCTGTGAAATTAGCGCTGCCAGCAGAATTTGCTGCCAGGCATGTGTAGTTGCCACTGTGGTATGACCTCACAGATTCTATGGTCAGGATGCTGGTCCGAGAACCTATCTTCAATACGTATATACCAGCTGAACTGGAAGCATCGGCCCCATTAAAAGTCCAAGAGATTGACAGTGGATCGTCACCAGTTAGGACAACACAATTCTGCTGTACAATCTGACCAGCATTCACAGCACTTTCACCAAAAGAGAATGGGGTTATTGATGGTACAACTGAAATTTGAGGGTGAAATGTTAACATTTCATGCAATTAGGGCTGAAATAGCATCACACAATGCTGATAAAGTAAGAACATATGCAGCTAGTTACAATAGGATGTAAAAGTGCAAAAATTGCATTAAAAAAAAGACAGTTCTCTCAGACGAGGATTATAGAGAAATCATTTACAAGTTTTCTGCTGGAATTTCACAGTGAGATGGCACAGAAGCCTTACTGTAATTATATCAAATACATCTCAGAGTTTGTATAGTTGTCATCTATAAAATCCTAGCTGCCAGGTAACACAGAGTAGAAGTTACGAACTGGCAGGAACAGACACCAGAGAGTGTGGGCAGTTTTACGCAATTTAAAATGTTGCTATGGTGAATAACTGCAGTAACACAATCATGTTCATGCTCATATCTGTGAGGTATCTGGTTGAACAGGCCAAACAATATTCCACACACAGACAAAATTCAGTAGACCCGATAACTAACGAAAGACCGTAACAGCTCATCAACCTTCCCAATTCTGAGCCAGATGAATCCAGCCCACACACTCCTTTATTTCATTAATATCAATTTTAATACCATCCTCCCACACATACAAAAATCTTCAATTGGTCTTTATCCTTCTGGTTATCCAACCAAAATTTTGTACACATCTCTCTGCTCCCATGCACACTACATAGTACAAAACTGATTTACAAACTATAAGAATAGGGTACTGCAACCTCAAGTAAAACACTTCATTTGGTCACATCACCTGTGCCTTGCACTCATCTGTCCATTCCATGCTAGCATTCACAATTTCCACCCAAAAAGAAACATGGCATGCAGCAATGACTGATACACCGACAGACGTATACCATTAACAGCTAAGACTGCTGTGAAGGACGAACTGCCTGCGGAGTTGGTAGCAGTACACGTGTAGTTACCAGCATGATATGAACGTACTGACTCGATGGTTAAGATGCTTGTCCGAGATCCCAATTTGAAAACAGTGACTCCTGTTGAGTTAGAGGCATCCCCCCCATTTAGAAGCCATGTGATCTTGAGAGGTTCATCCCCGTCCGTAACCAGGCAATTCTGTTGTACAATCTTTCCCGCATTCACCGCAATGTCACCAAATGAGAACGGAGCTATTGAAGGTAACACTGTAACCAGACACAAGCTGCTACCCTGATACACTTGGATATACAGAATCTTCGAAGTCATGGAAATGTCCCCGTGTCTAAAAGCTATGCCATGAAGACACAGAGGAGGCACAACAAAAAAGTTCCTTGGCACTAGATAAGAAATGTCAATCATTCTACGGTCACTTTAATCTGCTCTGAAAGAACTGTCAGAATCCACCAAACAGGAGGCTGGATATGCCTTGGAGCTGTTCCTGAAATGGTGAATGTTAAACACAGTATGCTCCACTCTTGCTTTGAATCAAACCTCAATCGTGTGACTCATTATTCTGCAATCTGCTCTGTACCTAGTGCTTCAAACCAATAAGGACAGATTATCGCTGAACTATTCTTACGCATAACGTACAAGCACTGTGGTCAGTATCTACTACTGTTGTCAACACACAGTCTGGGGTGTGACACTGTGTACCTGCTCGACATGTACCAACATTTTTGGAAGAACTATATACCAGAGTAGATGGCATCACTTTCCAAAAGATCACAAGCTAAATATACAGTATTTTATTATTATGATTCAGTAGTGTAATTGGAATAAGGTAGATGGTGGTGCATAATGAAAAGAATTAAGAAGGAAAATGAAAAAGACCGTATCCTCATGAATTGGGTATGACATGAAATATTATGCCAGCAGGACTTTAATTATCTGCTGGTGTAGGAAGGTTGGGTTTCAGAATCTATTGCAATAATTTTGTGACAGGATGCAGCCAATTAGATAGGATTAGGATAACAAAGCAATGTGTTTGTGCTGGTTAGTATAAATCACAAATTAAAAGCATGTAATAAATGAAGACCACACTGTAACACAAACTTCAGAAGAATACAAAACCTAAACTTGAGAAAAAAGGTGTATAACTTCACAATAACAAAACATTTACTATCCAACTGACAACCAAACTACATCATGCAACGCAGTAATATTCAAAGTTGGGAACAAGTCTGATGAGCTATGTCAGATTAAAGAAGACTACGCAGGAATCAGACACTGACTGCAGTACCATTCACAGCCAAGTGCGCCGTAAACTGAGACAAGCCTGCCGCATTTGTAGCCGTACAAGTGTAGTTGCCTCCATGGTAAGCCCCAACCGATTCAATGGTCAAGATGCTCGTCTTAGAACCTATCTTCAACACATATATTCCTGACACACTTGAGGCATCTGCACCATTCAGTGTCCACGTGATGTTTAACGGCTCGTCGCCTTTTGTTACTGCACAGTTTTGTTGGACAAGTTCCCCTGCATTCACAGCATTCTTGCCAAATGTAAAGGGAGAAATGGAAGGGGTAACTACAACAAAGAAGAACAAAACAAACTGTACTCTCTGGAAAATAAATGCAGAGCCCCAGCAAGTGTACAATCTGAGTGAAGATGATGCTCCTTGCAAGATACGAGGTTTCTACAGCAGTTTTGTTGTGATTCAGGTCATCTGGCATGTGACGCTGTGTCGGTGCATTAGCATTTCCCCATACTTTGAAGGAATGTAGTGCCTTCATCTTCAAGGCTTAAGGAGACCAGGAACAAATAAATTCTTCTTGGACCCCTCAACCCTGAAGATGAAGGCACTCTGTCCCATTAAAACACAGGGAAATACCCAGCCAGTGACAAAGTGTCACACATCAGAGGACATGAACCATCAATTTGCTTCCTCTTCCTCCTTTGTCGAACTAGCTCACATTTTTAAAATATGCTGAGATAGATAATAACGAAGCTGAAACTATGCCACTAGAAAATTAAACATAAAAGGCCTCATGGTACAGAAAACCATGTGACACTATGTACCGCAATCTTGCAGAGAACATGAACGCAAAATAAACTTCATATTGCTAAACCTTGTGGTTAAAGAAAATTACAAATTCAAAATAATAAGTGGAATGGGCTAAGGTGTACTTCGAAGATGTTCCAAAAATATCCAACACCTGCAAACACTTCCTGTAATGACACTGTTTTCAGTTATCATTTGGTCATACAAGTACGAATTAACCTTATTTGCAGCTCCTTGCCTTACAAAGCAAACCATACAGTTGAATCTAACACAGATGGTAATAGTCTACACCAAGCTACAAGAGCAAATGCAGTGTTCTGATTTCAATTACATGTGCTACTTATTTTTTTAGGCAACAGGGAGTGATTCTGAAAACCCAAGACTCCTTACCATCAACCTTAATGGGTGATCCTATTCACATTGTAATAAATTCTTAAGTTCTTTCTGTCTCAAGTAATCATGTATATTTTGTAAGTCCCAGGAAAGGTATTTTAAAAATCTGGTGTGCCCACTATGGCTGTCAGGATTTGGTCCATAGCTGTGCAAGGATTTAAAGAACCCGTACTTATTGCATCTGATGTTAAGACATCAATTATGCTAACCAACAATGCCTACAGTCTTGTAAACAGCAAAAGAGGTAACCTCTTCAAAGCATACCGGCTGATTTCAATTTTTTGTTGTAAAAACATAAAAAGAAATGTTGTATAACTCCAAGCTGTTTCTTTCCATTCTATTAAACAAGATACAAAAACCTTTTCTTTCACTGCAGGCCAGTTTTATTGTTTTGTTGAATTACGATGTGGAATGCATGTAGTATGGAATCCATGGTTAAAAAAGGTTGGGGCACACTAGGGGAACAATCAAATATATGACATGATACCATTAACAGCCAGGTAGGCAGTGAAGTGTGTGCTTCCAGCCAAATTGGTAGCAGTGCATGTGTAGTTGCCCCCATGATATGCCCGAACAGACTCTATAGTCAAGATGCTGGTCTTTGACCCTATCTTCAATACATATATTCCCAAAGCAGTCGAAGCATTAACTCCATTTAGGGTCCATGTGATATTCAATGGTTCATCGCCTTCTGTAACTGCGCAGTTCTGCTGGACCAGCTGGCCTGCATTCACTGCTTTCTCACCAAATGTGAAGGGCGCTACGGATGGTGAGACTAGGAAACAAAACACATGAATACAGTAACAGCCACCATTTGTTCAAGACAACAGTGCAACAAGGAGGAGGTGGTTGTAAATTACACAAGACTTGAAGCTATAATAGTGAATAAATGCAAAGAAGTCTTCTGAGGCAATCAAATGTGCAAAGATGAAATGCATACCCAACACAACATATACTATCACCAATATATGATTCATAAAATTCACGTTCAGTCTTTCGAGGGAGTGGTGCAGACAGTGACAGGATGATAATAAACACACCCACCAACAAGCTAGCCACATTCAAATGATGTCTGCATACAACAGGCCTTTGAGGTCATGATTCCTACATGAAAATTCTGACTTTCAACAGCATTCATCCTATCACCAACAGAAATAATTGCATCATGACGTTATCATGTGAAACTCATTAAAATACTCAGTACAGTAAATGCAAACTAAATAACAAAAGTCAACAGAATTGACCAAAGCAATGATCCAAAAACACATGAGTAAGGGTCATCAGTTTGTTTTTGGCCAACCAAATTTTCAAGCAGAAGATTGGGATCAAGTCACCTGTACAGCAATTGGAATAGCAGACTGGTAGAAAATGACATAAACATCCTGCCCTTGCCACGTCATGCACACAGCAAGCCTGTTTGACAGTTCTGCTAAGTTTTTCAATGCCCACAAACTAACAAATAACCTATAACACAAAGAATACGACGACTTCATTCAGACTCTAAACTTCATCAGAAATGGAATGTTAGCAAACTGTAGCTTGTGAAATATGAAAAATCTAAAGTTCAAAATTCAGTACACTAAAGACCACTCCCCCCACCCAACACACACATACACACACAAAATTGAACTAAACTGACTTTATCTGCAGTCTATGAAACCAAACAGGTTAATGCCTTGGATATAGAACAAGTTAGGAAAAATATTATATATGAACATCAGTAGCTGGCACAATACAACTGATTAAGCTTAGTTTATCGTTCTCTGTTTACATTGAAGTATTCTTCTACTGAGCAGAAGGAGCAAGCAAAGAAATAATTCTTTAGGATTGACTTGGATTTTTCAGGGTTATCACTTAAATTTTTGATGATGTGTGGGAGACTGTTCAATACATTATGCCAATTGAACAGACTCCTTTTTGATATAGTGATAAACTTTATGAAGGTTGAAGAGAGTTATATTTTTGTCCAGTATTTATATGATGGATGTCAGAATTTAATTTGAATTTATTTCTGTTGTTAACCACAAATAGATAGATCTGGATCAGGAAAGGGACAGGTGGCAGGCACTTGTAAGTGTGGTACCAAACCTTCGGGTGTCATACAATATGGGGAATTTCTTGACTAGCTGAGAACCAGTTAGCTTCTCAAGAAAGACTCTGTTCCATGGAGTAAGTAACCACAAATAAGAGAAGTGATAGTATATACTGCAATTTAAGCAGCAGAATTTTTAGATTCTTAAATAAATCTCTACATCAGTCTGTACTTCTGCATCCTGTAATAATTCTAATTATATATATATTTTTTTTTACTTTAAACATTTTTGCACTGCGTGAAGAGTTCCCAAAATATTAATTCATAGTTCATAATGGAATGAAAACAAGCATAGTAAACCATCTTCAGCTTAACTGATCTCACTGCATAGCAAGCTGCACTTAATTTGTCTGTTATTTGTTCAATATGAATTTTCCAAGCCACTGTACTATCTAAATATATTCCAAGAAATTTTGTATCATGTGCTTTATAAATTAATTTGTTAGCATAACTAATGTCCACATAAAATTGAGGACTATTCTTTGTTGTAAACTGCATAAGTGGGTTTCATCAAAATTCAGTGAGCATCTACTGGCTTTGAACCATTTATTTAATGAATCGAATTGAATTTTAACATCATTTTTAAAAACTCCGAGATTTGAATTGGAAAATATAATACTAGTATCATCTGCAAATAAAACTGGCTTAGATTTCCCATTAATATGTGCAAATAAAATGCCAACTAGATGCAACAGAGGTTTTTTATTGCAGATCTTATTGCTTGCTCAACATGTTTCGGGCACCACTATGCCCATCCTGATGATGGGCATAGTGGTGCCCGAAACATGTTCAGCAAGCAATAAGATCTGCAATAAAAACCTCTGTTGCATCTAGTTGGCATTTTATTTCCACATATTAACGACTATGCACGGTCAAAATCACATCAAATTCCCGTTAATAGTTTTTTATAAATCATTTACCTAAAGAAGAAAAAGTAAAGGAACTAACAGTGATCCTTGTGGAATATTGTGCTTTGTAATGCCACAGTCTGAAAATGTATTATGATTTAAATTTGTATTCTTTTTATTCTTTATTCTTTGATACCTGCTTCTAAGGTATGATTCGATCCATTCATATGGTTTGCCAGTTTTCCATAAAAAAAAAATTTGGGCAGTAAAATATCAAGATTAACAAAAACAAAGGCTTTTGCTAAATCACAGAAAACCTCCACCACAATTTACTTGTCATTAAGAGCATTTACAATATCACTAATTTATTCATAGGATGCTTTTTTGTTTGTTAGATTTTTTCCTAAATCCAAATTGTTCTTCAATTAATATGTTGTTCCCACATAAATGTCCAAGTAGTCGTGTACATAACCCTTGCCAAGACTTCTGAAAATGGAGTACGAGTAATTAAAGACAATGGTCTGTAGTTAGAAATGCAATTTCTCTCACCTTTTTAATATAATGGTTTCACTACACAGTATTTGAAGCGTTGAGGAAAGAATGGTGATAAACATGCATTACATATATGAGTTAAAGGTTAACTAATATAAATCAAGCTTATTTTAAGCAAATCAGAAGGCATTGCATCATATCCATATGCATTTTTAGGCTTAAGGGATTTCATAATGTTTTTAATTTCCTGTATTGTTGAAGATTTCAGTTTTGAATTTGGAAAGGAGTTGTTAAAAGCATTCAAAAAATAATAAATTTGAGTATATGTATTATTATAATTATTATCCCCAATACCACTACCATCATGACCACTACTACCAACACCATCATCATCATCAACACACTCTTTCTCAACCAGTGGCAGTAAATACTCATTAAATGCATTTGCGATAATTAAAACCTGCACTTCTTCACTAATATTTTTCCTACCTGATTCCAATTTTGCAATTTCTCAGATGGTCTTAATTTTATTGTCTGATTGTTATAATTATTTCATTTGGCTTTCTTAATTATGCATGAATACCCTTCTTTTAATTTCTATTACTTTCTAAATTTACTAAATGCCTATAAAGATGCATGCTGATATACCACATGACCGTTTGAACCAAGCTTCCACTTCTCTTTCACGCTTCTCATTGCATATGACATGTAAGGTCCTCACAGCAACAAGTATTAAGCTAACAAGATTTTAAAAGCACAAGATATGCAGACTGTCTTCTGGAGGCTGTGCCATGCCTCAGGTGGTCAGTCACTGGCCTCTAACTGCAGAGGCCTGGATTCAATCCCAGGTCACTGCATGTGGGATTTTCAGTGAACAAAGTGACACTGGTACACATTTGTCTCCTAGTACTTTGGTTTTCCTTTGTAAGTATCATTCCACCAATGCTCTACACTCATCTTCATCTTAGTACAACTCTATTCACAAGGACAAGCAAGCAAAGCCCGGAAACCTTCAAACAAAGCTATGATATTTGAGATATGAGGCATTGAAGAGAAAATTAATTTCACTTCTCTAGTGTTCAAAGGGTTAACACTTCAAGTAATTTCAACTGACTGAAGGAATTACCGTTTTTACAAACAATAAAATTGATAAAACAGGAAAAAAAAGGCTTGTTTGAATTAACATGCCAGTAACAATATCTACAGCAAGTTAACTGAAACTCCTCACTAAATATCTGGACCACCAAACCAAAACTGCAACAAATAACTGTTGTTTGAATGAACCAATCGCCTGACACAATGTCGACATTGGAGATCATTAAGACAAACAGTTCAACCAAATACTTGCTGCCAGAGTGGATGTTCTCATGGCAGTGACTACGATGACTGCTTTTGTTAGCAATGTGATACCCCACAGTCTTGTAGAAGTGTACTGGAATTTCAGAAGACCCCTGCCACCTCTGTCATTAGTGTGGGTAATGGACAGATGGAGACATTGGATTCCTCTGCAATTTCCGTAAACTTCTACCAGACTAAACACTGTCACTTACAGAAGAGTGAAGTTCATATGCATGCTTGCAGAAGTGTAAGAAGCAACTATCAGCTCCATCATGTCTGTCTGTCTGTCTGTCTCTGTCCGTCTGTCCACACAGAACTCAGCTCCCTCTGGACAGATTTTCATGAAATTTGATATCTAAGGATTTTTAAAAAATTTGCCACAAAAAAACCAAGTTTCATTAAAATCTGACAAGAATAATTGCTACTTTACACGAAGATCTATGTACAGTTATGATAATATCTTACTGCTTCTTCTTTGTATGAGAAACGTTTCAGACAAAATTGTAGAGAAAATCAATACACACTTTTCATTTCCTGTTCAATCATTTTTTTCCTGGTAATCATGCTGTTCATGAGATAATTTGGAAAACTTTGGAAGAGCCAGACAAGCCACAGATGACAATACAATAAACTGAATGCACAATGCACATTGGATAAATAAGGCAAGAGTACAAACACACACTTAGAATATTTAATACTTATTGGTTTTCCACTGCAACAATGGTTACGCATATGCACCCCAGTGTTACATCATGTGTACGTTGCCTGTCTTGTCAACTATTTACTGAACCACTGGAAATAACAAAGCCTATAACATGACATTTGACGAACAAACATTAACAGACCCAATTCCTTACTTGAAGACGACTTAAGGCTCCCAAACATGGCAGCCTACCAACAAACATGAAAACTAACATGGGTCATATCAAGTATACATGAGACAGTACAACTACAATGTAATCACCTGTAGTCAGAGAATTATAGACAATCATTGACAATAACGGTGTGCATCAATATGCAAATTAATAAGACTGCAAGATAACTTTGAACAATGTGCCACTACAAAACATCTACTGTTCACGTGAACCCATCTTACAAATGACACCATCTGTAATCAGCACTGAGTAATTGTTGATGGTGGAACAACATTAAATGCACAGAAATATCCTCTTGAGTAATCAGACATTACATGGATAGGGCAAAAGCCACAATTTCAGGTACCTGCCTCTGTAATCAGGATCAACCATGATCATGTGACTAATCATACACAATTTAAGTGCATTTATTGGCTACAAAAGCCTAAAACTTCAACACGAATACAATGATTCATTGTATATTCTTTATGAAGCCATGTCAAATGCAGTGTCTACATGACTCCGCATGACAAACAACATGCTGATTATAAAAGGTGATTCCGGATGAAGACATCACATGCCTTCTATGTTGCGATGTCAGTATTTACATGAGGAACAAGAAAAGCCATGGTCAAGATAGCCAGTCTGTCTGGACCAAACATTATGCTGACACCTGTAAGACGAACTGCTACATAAAATATAGAAATCAAAGCAGGAAACTCACTAGCACTGAAACAACCTGCAGGATGGATGAGTGGTTGGTTCACATGTTAACACAACAATGTTGTATTAACTCTGGATATTATCACGTTGGAAGGAGAGACCATGCAAGAAGTTGGGAGAGCGTGTACCGTTCACATGGACCATGGCTGTGTAACTTGCTGCTCCTGCAGCATTCTGGGCCATGCATGTGTAGTTCCCACTGTGTGCTGCCATGACAGATGTGATCGTCAGGATGCTAGACCTGTCACCAATTTTTGTCGTCGTGATCCCCATATGAGAAGACAACTCCTCCCCATGGAAATTCCAAGTAATCTTCAGGGGCTTGTCACCCTTGGATACATGGCAGTTCAGCTGCACACTGTCTCCTGTGTTGATATCTTCTTCGACATCAAATGGGATGATGTGGGGTATGACTACAGCATTGGATGCACATATAAGACAAGTTAATCACAACAAAAGACATTCCCTTCAACATCAGATGGTACGATTTGAAATGTGACCAGCCACTGGGTACATATGTTAAGTATGTGGACACAAGGATTGGAAAGATCATACATGTTGGTAGGATGCATGAAAAACTAGAGTTTGGCTGTACCAGTGCCAGAATCAGCTACCAGGAACATCTGTTGTAGTGGAAAATTTTTGTTTCAGGAACTCACCCTATCTGGTTGACTATTTATATAAAGAAGTTACATCAACAATCAATGTACGTAACAAACTATATGTGAGGATTACACCATATGAAACACAGGGAAGGGTGGCAAGACCTGCTACACAACACTAACTATTTTTCATATGAATGCAACAA
>Ga0209628_10001613_pt1 | contig 14764 bp, 14 predicted proteins | sample TergutCu122P4_FD_187285 | JGI IMG/M metagenome (GOLD analysis project Ga0209628, IMG submission 187285) | Cubitermes ugandensis P4 segment gut microbial communities from Kakamega Forest, Kenya - Cu122 P4 (SPAdes) (version 2) | ecosystem: Host-associated > Arthropoda: Insects > Digestive system...
GTGTTTATCCCAATATCTGGGTTTATGAGTAAAAATACCCGTTTCCAAGCCGATACGTTCAACAATCCCTTTTGCCATGATTTCGGCATCTTTATCCATATCAACCAATTGGTATTTTATAGAGGAACTGCCGCAATTTAAAACTAAAATCTTCATAATTAATAATTTACAGTGGTTTTTTTGTTTTTTTGAAAATGTTTGCAAAATTAATAAAAGATTAAAACGAAAATATAGGATTACGCTATTTTATTTGTTATTAATTTTACTTTTGCAGCGAACTAATAAAACGCACATCACATGCCGAATAAATCGTATGAATTAATGACAAAAATGAAAGAAACCGGGCAGTTTTTAGCCTCAAAAATGAAAAATAAACCCCAAATCGGAATTATTTTAGGCTCTGGATTGGGCGGCTTAGTGCAACACTTGGAAATTGAACAGGAGATCCCCTACGAAACCATCCCTAATTTTCCCGTTTCCACAGTAAAAGGGCATCACGGTGCATTAATTTTTGGAAAAATGAATGGTGTAGATGTTATCGTTTGCAGCGGACGTTTTCATTTTTATGAGGGTTATACTATGCAAGAAGTAACATTTCCTGTTCAAGTTATGAAAGAATTGGGAATTAGGAAGTTAATTGTATCCAACGCTTCCGGTGGCATGAACCCAAGTTTTAAGGTCGGTGATATTATGTTGATTCGCGACCACATTAACTTGTTCCCCACCAACCCCTTACTTGGACCTAATGACGATGAAATGGGCCCCCGTTTTTTAGATATGAGCGAAGCCTATTCAAAAAAATTGCTGAAAATTGCGTTTGAATGTGCAAAAGAACTTGATATTCATGTACAAAGCGGAGTTTATGTAGGGGTTACCGGACCTTGTTTTGAAACTCCGGCTGAATACCGTATGTTTGCCATTATTGGAGGAGATGCTGTGGGTATGTCCACCGTTCCCGAAACCATTGTTGCCCGCCACCGCGGAATAGAAGTATTTGGTTTGTCCGTAATTACAGATTTGGGTATTGTAGGTCAGGTGGAAAAAGTATCTCACGAGGATGTGTTGCAAGCCGCTAAAATTGCCGGACCAAAGATGGTGAAATTGGTTTATGAAATGCTGCCGAAAATCTAAAAACACTTAAATCCAAGACCTAACTTAAAAATGTTAGTGTTTGTTATTGAGACTTTGGGGTGAATATGACCCAAAAAAGAATAACTTGCATCTATTGTAAATCGCCAGATATCAAAACCTAAACCTGCTTGAAAACCCAATTGAAAGTTTTTTCTGCTTAATTGATCTTTTAGTCTAAAACACAATTCGGGACCTGCAAAAACACGAAACTTTAACAATCTCAAATTAACCACTTTTACACCAATAAGTACCGGAACATCAATGTGGTGTGATCTATATTTTGAAATATTATGAATATTCCATAAATCTTTTCTTTCAAGTACGTTTCTGATTTGATAATTAATTTCCGGTTGAAAATAAAGGCGACCCGGAGAAATTCTGAAAAACAAACCCAAATCGGCACCCGCCATATATTCTTCTGAACACATTCTCTCGTTTGCAAAATTTATCGAAAGTTTTGGACCAAAAGCAAATATCTCTTTTTTGTGTCCACTCTTTGAAGTTTTGTTTGAAGTTTTTTCTTCTTGAGCGTAAATACTACATAAAGAAAAAACAAAAAAGATTACTATTAAAAAGTAATGCTTGAATTTAACAAAAGTATCCATATAAGTATTAATTTGCGTTCTTTGCGTAAAACTTTTGCGTCCTTTGCGTTTAAAATTTTGACTTTTCATAGTGGACTCAAAATTGAAAAACGCTATTTTTGCAAAAAAATTGAATATTGCTATTAAAAATGATAAAAAAACTTTTTTCAGTTGCCTATTTGCCGCCCGTTGATTATCTGTTAGAAATGAAAAATGCAGACAGGGTGTTTGTGGAAGCACATGAAAATTATCAAAAACAAACCTACCGAAATAGAGCCACTATCTTAACCGGCAATGGATTATACGACCTGATTATCCCTGTGGTAAGAAGCAATACTATGCAAATAAAAGAGATTAAGATTGACAACAGTGTGGCCTGGCAACGCAATCATTGGAAAACCATTGAATCAGCCTACAATAATAGCCCCTATTTTCTATACTACAGGGATTTTTTTGAACCGTTTTTTCAAAAAAAACAAAATTTTTTATTTGATTTTGATATGGAATTGTTGCATTTGTTAAGGAGGTTGTTTTCTATCACAAACGCAATAAATGAAACCGATAATTATGAAATACTGCACAAAGATATGGAAGATTTTAGAGCATATTTTCTGCCGAAAAATGCAAATTTTCGCCAAAAAAAAATAGAATATGTGCAAGTTTTTGCAGAAAAGTTCGATTTTGTGAAAAATCTTGCTTGTATAGATTACTTATTTACATCTGGTACAGGTTTTTGACATAAAATTCAAAAAAAATGCAAATACCCCTTGACAAACGCCCTTTCAAAGTGTATATTTGCACCCTCAAAATTTTACTTGATGAAATTATCACAATTCAAATATTTTCTTCCGCAAGAGTTAATTGCGTTACACCCTTTAGCCGAAAGGGATATGTCTCGTTTAATGGTACTTAACCGAAAAACACGCACCATAGAGCATCGAATTTTTAAAGATATTCTAGAATATTTCGACGAAGGAGATCTGTTCGTTGTAAATAACACGCGCGTATTTCCTGCGCTACTTTTTGGCGAAAAAGAGAAAACCGGTGCTCAAATTCGTGTTTTTTTACTCCGAGAATTAGATGCAGAAAGTCGTTTGTGGGATGTTTTAGTAGATCCTGCAAGAAAAATCAGAATAGGAAATAAACTCTATTTTGGCGTAAATAGCAGTTTAGTTGCGGAAGTAATTGATAATACCACGTCTCGTGGTCGCACACTACGCTTCTTATTTGAAGGAACTTATGCTGAATTTAGAGCAAAACTGAAAGAGTTGGGAAATACTCCGCTTCCGGATAATATCTTACGTTTTAGGGATATTGAACCTGAAGATGAGGCAAATTATCAAACACTTTTTGCTACAGAAGAGGGTGCTGTTGCAGTTCCAACTTCAGGATTACATTTCAGTCGCGAACTTATTAAACGTTTTGAATTGCAAGGTATTGATATTGTTCCTGTTACATTACATTCCGGATTAGGAAACTTCCGAGATATTGATGTGGAAGACCTCACTAAACATAAATCCGACTCCGAACAGATGATCATTACTGAAGATTCTGCAAATAGAATTAATTTTGCAAAAGACCAAGAGAAAAAGGTTTGTGTAGTGGGAACAACAACTGTAAAAGCATTAGAGTCTTCTATTTATCAAACCGGAAGAATTAAACCTTACGATGGTTGGACTAGTAAGTTTATCTTTCCACCACATCGGTTTTTGTCGGCAAATGCTATGGTTGCTAATTTTCACCCCTCTGAAAGTCCCATGCTAATGATTGTGGCTGCATTTGGCGGATATGATTTTGTTATGAAAGCTTATAAAGAAGCCATTGCGGAAAAATATCGCTTCCTAACTTATGGTGATGCCATGTTGATTATTTAATCATTTATATGTCACAACTTCAGCCAATTTTTATTTCCGGGGTGTGTTATTTTGCCTCAGACTTCCATTTTGGCGCCCCTAATCCGAAAGAGAGTAATAAAAGAGAACAACTTGTAATTAATTGGTTGGATCAAATACAAAAAGATGCAAATCACCTTTTTCTTTTAGGCGATATTTTTGATTTTTGGTTTGAATATAATGGAAAACCGCCCCCCTTTTTTACATCTTTTTTAGAAAAAATTGCAGAATTAAGAAAAAAAGGAATTGAAGTCTATTTTTTTACCGGAAATCATGATATGTGGGTAAGAAATTACTTAAATGAACATTTGGGAATCCATATTTTCAGAAAAAAACAAGAGTTTGTAATAAATCATAAAAAGTTTCTTTTGGGGCACGGAGATGGTTTGGGTAAAGGAGAATGGGGCTACAAATGCTTAAAATATTTTCTAAATTGTAAAGTTGCTTGCTGGGGATTTGGACTTATTCCTCCGAAAACAGGAAATGCCATCGCCTCTTTTTTTTCAAAAAGAAGTAGAGCAATGACTCCGCAATATAAAGAAAGGTTTTTGGGAAACAATAAAGAACTTTTGGTACAATTTTGTTTTAATTACCTTGGTAATCATGAAATTGAATATTTTATCTTTGGTCATCGGCATTTGCCCTTAGAAATAAAAATTAATAACGCAATCTACTTTAATTCTGGAGATTGGCTAAATCATCATACCTATATTAAATACGAAAAAAGTCCAATACTTTGTTATTATGAACAATAGTTATTGATATAGTTCTCGTTTTTTTGCTTTTAAAAAAGTTATTGTTTGGGCTCGATTTCTTGACGAAATTAGAAAATGATTCTCCCATAAACATACTGTTGTATCATTAAATGCTGTAACATACATAATATTGATGATAATATTTCTTCTTATTTGGATAAAAAGATCTTGGGGTAAAAAACTCTTCAACTCGCGAAATGTCATTCGGTGTATATACTCTTTTTTATTCTTCATTTTCAACACAATATTGTGTCCAACCACTTCAAAAATCATAATGTCTGCAAGTAAAAGCGTTTGGTTGTTTATCTTTTTTGGAAATGTATATATTTCATTTTTTGATAATTGATTTATTCTGTTTATGATTTCTCTTTCTGCATATAGTTTTTCAAAACGCGCAATAATTTTAGGGAAATAATAAACCAATTGTGCTTTATTAGTATAAAATATCAAATTTTCATCATAAAATTTGTGCGCTTCATGACTATGTTTTTCAGAAAATGCGGTTAAGATTACTACAAAAGTGTTTTTTTGTAGCGCTTCTATGAATTGAAAACCATTCATTTCCGGCATTTCCATATCTAAAAAAATCAGATCTACTTCATTTTTTTTGAGAAAGATAAGCGCCTGTTCCGGATTATAAAAAACTTCTACACAAGTATAGTTATTATGCGCTTTGAAATAAGAGTTTACTTTTAAATGCGCATGAATATCATCATCTACGATAATATATCTGTATTTCTCCATTCTGCATTATTTTTATAAAATTATCTTATATGTGTTAAAAAAATTGTGTTATTTTGCGCAAAATTTTATTATGAAAACAGAGAAAAATGGTATTTATTTTAATAAAGTTTATTTTCTTTTATTGAAAGTTGGTATTTGGGCAATATTTTGTTCAATATTTGTTAATTTTTCCTTTTTAATTCCCAAATGTCCAAACAGCATTTTTCAAGAATTTATTGTCTTCTTTTTCCTGGCGTTTGTAATCAATATTCATACATCGTATTTGTTTCTGAAATATTCAAAAAGAAATGGTTATGTCTATATTCTATTGTTAATAGGCTCTATTTTAATTTGTTCTTTATTTGAATTATTTATTTTTTCTGAAACCTTTGATCCCTCCTATTATTATGTTTTTAATAGAGAGAAAATACTTATCGGGACTTTTCTTAATATTGCTATTAGAAATCTTTTTATTTTTATTTTTTTTCTTTGGGTTGAATATTTTTATCACCTCATTCATCTTTTGAAGGAAAAAGATACCGTTTATCAAAAAGAGATATCTCTTTTAATTGAAAAACAAGAATTTGAAAAAAATTTCCTGAGAAAAAAATTGCTACCTCACTATTTTTTTAATATTCTTGAACTTGTTCGGGCAAATTCATCCATTAATGAAAATGAACTTTTAGACAAAATTGAATTCATTTTATACTATTTTTTGGTGGATGCAGAATTAGAAACGGCTACATTAGAAAAAGAACTTGTTTTTTACAAATATTATATTGAATTAGAAAATTTGAGACGCAAAGAAAAAGTTAATGTAAATTTTAATATTTCAGGACATATTGAAAATTTTTCTATTATTCCTTTATTATTTGAGCCTATTATCGGCAATGCCATGAAACATACAAAGTGGGATGGTACCGGTTGGGTTGATATAAAAATTGATGCCTCCCTTTTTCCTGTATTAGTTTTCTATTGCCGTAATAATATTTCGTCTCGCACTTTAAAAACCAACTCGTCTGAAAGTGGATTAAAGATATTGAAACAAAGATTGGAACTTTGCTACAAAGATAATTATACATATCATACATCTCAAAATGATGATTACTATGAAGTTACTTTAACTTTGAAATTACAATAAAGATTTTGTAATACGCTTAGGACATTTTGGTGACATTTTTTCCATAATTCAAATTTTACTTTTGTTATTCATGTTTTTTTGCAAACATGTTTAATTTTAATACATTTATTATGAAAAAATTTAATTTTTACTACTTAATTGCGATGTTTGCGATTGTTTTATTCGCATGTTCGTGTAACAAAAGTGATTTAATTACTTCTTCTGATTTATCAGATAATGAGAGTAATAATGACTCCAAACAAAATGCGGCAACCTGGTTTAGTTCGGGTGAAAACGGTTCAAAGTTTTGGTTTCTTAAAATTAATATTAAAGTTGGACACACTATCGAGCAATGTGGGGGAGATTGTGTCAAAATGTTTGGAGAAAAAGGACATATTGATTGCAGAGGATTTGGTAATGTTTGCAATCATATTGTGGATGCACAAGTCATTCAAACCAGCGGCGGAGGTATTATTCTCGCTCTTGTGAATAATAACTCATTTGGAGATGATTTAGATTTTCTGATCCCTGACCGATCACTTTACATTATAAACCCTCTTAATAATACTGACCTTTGGCTGAATATTCCGGAACAAGTATTATTGAGAGATGATAATGGAGTACCTTTTGAAATATTAGACGTTTGGTTTTCCGAGGAACCCGAATTGGAAAACAAATAATTTTTTTACATTCTTCTTGGAAAAGGTGTTTATTTTTACAAAGAATAAACACCTTTTCTATTGTGTTTAAAAAATTGATGTTTCTTTGCGGCAAATATTTACCCAATGGCTATATTACGTTTAACGCGCATTTTTAATTTTGATATGGCTCATGTGCTCTTAAATTATCATGGAAAATGCAAAAATATTCATGGACATACATATAAATTGGAGGTAACAGTTAAGGGTACTCCCAGCAATGATGACGCATCTCCTAAAAAAGGGATGTTGATTGATTTCAGTGATTTCAAAAATCTGATTGAAAAGAATATTATTACTGTTTGGGACCATGCTTTAATGATACATCGGGATACGGATCCGATATTGTTAAATGCTTTAAATAACAATTATGAAAAAATTATTATTGCCCCATTTCAACCTACAACAGAAAATATGATTTGCGAACTAGCTTCTTTAATAAAAAAACTGTTACCAACCGATTTGCAATTATTTTCATTACGATTATATGAAACCGAAAAATCTTTTGCAGAGTGGTATGCTTCAGAAAACGTAGAATAAAAACCAAAATTTTTTACTTATGATTCTCTTCTTTTTTGAAACTAACTTTGAACTACACCAAATCAGGAAAATAAAAATTTGGCTAAGAGAGATTGCCAAATGTGAAAATAAAAGAATTCAAGACCTTAATATTGTTTTTTATGACGATGAACAACTTTCTGTGCTGAATAAAAAATATCTTAATCACGACTCATTAACAGATGTTATTACATTTGACAACTCTAAAAGAAACATACTAGAAGGGGACATTTGTATTTCCATAGAACGCGTAAAAGAAAACGCAGAAACATATAATTGTACTTTTGATGAAGAATTACTAAGAGTGATAGCACATGGGATTTTACATCTTTGTGGATATAATGATAAAAATATTGAGGAAAAAAAGTTGATGAATCAGAAAGAAGAGGATGCCTTAGTTTTATTTAAGACGTTATATAATTATTAGATTAACAAATTATTATAAAAATGTTTCACGGGGAACAATGAAGAATAAATACGATATTATTGTAGTAGGTGCGGGGCACGCCGGTTGTGAAGCGGCGGTGGCTGCTGCCAAGTTAGGATCACAAGTGCTACTTATTAATCTTAATCTTTCGTTAATTGCCCAAATGTCGTGTAACCCTGCCATGGGGGGTATTGCCAAAGGTCAAATTGTGCGCGAAATTGATGCGCTCGGCGGAATGTCAGGAATTGTTACCGACAACACCATGCTGCAATTTAGAATGCTTAACCGCTCGAAAGGCCCAGCCATGTGGAGCCCTCGTGCGCAAATTGATAAATATGAATTTTCGTTGTTTTGGAAACAAATTCTGGAAAATCAACCCAACCTGGACCTTTTACAAGATTGCATAGTTGATGTGATTGTTGACAATAGTAAAATCAAAGGAGTAAAAACTATTCAAGGAATATCAATTTATGCAAAAAAAATTATTCTTACCACCGGAACTTTTTTGAATGGAAAAATTCATATCGGAGAAATTTCTTTCCCGGGTGGAAGAATGGGAGAACCCAACTCTCCTTTATTATCTGATAAACTTGCTGAACTTGGTCTTTCTGTGAAACAATTAAAAACGGGAACCCCGGTGCGTTTGGATGGCCGCACCATAGATTTTTCTGTTATGGAAGAACAAAAGGGAGATCCCCTTCCCGCCAAATTTTCGTTTACCCAAACTCCAAAACTGGAAAATCAACTAAGTTGTTGGATTGTTTACACTTGTAAACAAGTTCATGATGTTTTGAGAACCGGTTTTGATAAATCACCCATGTTTCAAGGTCGAATTAAAGGGGTAAATCCACGGTACTGTCCATCCATAGAAGATAAAATTGAAAGATTTTCGGATAGGGAAAGACATCAACTTTTTTTAGAACCCGAAGGAAGAAATACCCACGAATATTATCTTAACGGATTTTCTTCTTCACTTCCCGAAGAGGTGCAGGCTGCTGCTCTGAAACATATCCCCGGACTGCAACATGCACATATTTTAAAACCGGGCTACGCTATCGAATACGATTATTTTGACCCGTTGGACTTAAATCTCTCGTTAGAATCTAAAAAGATTTCCAATTTATATATTGCAGGACAACTTAACGGCACCACGGGTTATGAAGAAGCCGCTTGCCAAGGTTTAATAGCCGGTATTAATGCGCACAGAGCAACTAAAGAATTAGAACCGATTATCCTGTCCCGCTCCGAAGCATATATCGGTGTTTTAATTGACGACCTAATTACTAAAGGTGTGCAAGACCCCTATAGAATGTTTACGTCAAGAGCTGAATATAGAATATTACTTCGTCAAGATAATGCAGATATTCGCTTGTCTCCTATTGGAAAAAAAATTGGTCTAATTAATGATGTCCGAATAAAAAATTTGGAAAACAAATACGATCGGCAAAAAGAATTGGAAGAATTCTTAGCAAAAGAAAATGTAAAACCCAATGAAATAAATTCACTTTTGGAAACAGTTGGTTGTTCCATTTTAACACAACCCATAAAAATTTCTCAGTTGCTGCTTCGACCTCAAGTTTCCTTCGATGCAATTATTGAAAATGTGCCGATTGTTAAAAATGAGATTGAACGTTTAAATTTACAAGATGAGGAAATTGAAAATGTTGAAATTGCCGTGAAGTATGGTCCATACATTATTAAAGAAAAAGAGTTGGCAGATAGAATGTCGAAAATTGATAATGTAAAAATTCCTGAAAATTTAGACTATGGTTCTTTTGTATCACTCTCTTTAGAAGCACGCGAAAAGTTAACAAAAGTAAAACCACAAAACTTAGGACAAGCCTCCCGAATTAGCGGAGTAAGCCCCGCAGATATTGCCATTTTGTTGATGTATTTAACATAAAAATACCATTTTTGGATTATTTGATTGATTTTCAATACTTTAAAAATATTTGATTAGGACGATAAAAAAAAAATTTTTAATACTATACTTCCAAAATGACTGAAAAGGGCTTAAAAGGGCTAATTTTTCATTTTTGAAGATTTTTGTTTACTTTACTAAACTTTTTATATCTCCATATAAAAGTTTTGTTACAATTAAATCCCCTTGCAAAACCTCATCGGAACGGCAAATCGTCTTTCCGTTTTTCATCGTAATACTGTAACCGCGCTTGAGAATATTTTCCGGATGCAACAATTCCATTTTTGTTTCGCTCTGATGTAAAATATTTTGTTGTTTTAACAAAAATTGCAAAACTCCATTTTGGAGCCGCTGTGTTAAACTTGAAATCTCTTTTTCTTTTTGATGATTATATTTTCCTACAATCAACATGAGGTGTTGATAAATTTTTTCAAAGTACAAATTTTTCTCATACAGGTGTTCTTGAACCCGTTTTATCAATTTATCTCTGCATTCCTCCACTTGAATAGAAAAATTATGAAATTGCTGAATGAGAAAGTAGGCAACTTCGGTAGGGGTAATTTTATTGGCGAATGCCACCATGTCGGTTACTGTTTCGTTGGTGGAGTGACCAATACCTGTAATTACCGGAATGGGAAAGGTTGCCACGGCGGCGGCGAGGTCATAGTGGTCGTAACAACTCATGCCCACATCGCCGCCGCCGCCCCGCACAATCACTACACAGTCAAACTCCTGCTGCCGCTTCGCAATCTCTGTCAATCGGTGTGGCATGGAAATCAGTGCTTTATCTCCCTGTAAAATTGAAGGAAACAAAGTACACTGAAAACGATAATTCCAACTGTTTTGCTGCAGCGTAACCACAAAATCGCTGTATCCTTTGCTGGTCTCTACAGATATAATAGCAATTCTTTGTGGAATTTTAGGTAATATTTTTTGTTTATTTTGAAGAAAAATCTGCTCTTTTTTCAACTTTTCAATCACTTCGCGTTTGTTTCGCGCCATTTCGCCCAAGGTGTAAAGTGGCTCAATGTCTTGAATATGAAGATTTAAACCGTGTTGTCCGCTAAACTCAATGGTTGCCAGACACAAAATGGCGATATCTTCTTTCAGCGGCTCACCGGTAATGGCAACAAAACGCTCGTTGATACTGCGAAACTGCGTGGACCAAATTACACCCCGCAATTGCGCCTTAATTTTGCCATTCTCTTTCTCCACTAATTCCGGATAACAATGCCCGGAATGCGGATAGTGATTAAGTTTTAATACCTCTGCTTTAATGTAATACGCACGACTGTAATTCTTTCCAATAATACTTTCAATGCTTTTCGTAATTTCCGAAAGCGCATAAACAGGCCTATCTTTAAATTGTTCTCTTTGCATGATGAAAATTATAGGGCTACCGTAAGGTTCGACCTGATAATATTATTTATTGTTTACCAATTTCATTTCCTGTATCAAATGTTTGGCTTCACCAAATTTTTCAATAATAAATAATACATATCTAATATCCACATTAATACATCGTTGCAAAACAGGCTCAAAGAAAATATCGCCACTCATGGCTTCCCAGTTGCCATCGAAAGCACAACCGATAAGTTCGCCCTTTCCGTTAATAACCGGCGAACCTGAATTGCCTCCGGTGATGTCGTTATCTGTTAAGAAACAGGCATGTAGCACTCCATTTTCTGCATACTGACCATAATCTTTATTTTGATACAACTTTTTTAATTTTTCCGGAATAATAAATTCGCGATTGCTGGGGTCTTCTTTTGCTATAACGCCATTAATGGTTGTGTAATAATTGGCTGTTAATCCGTCTTTTATAGGATAACCACCCACTTTTCCATACGTTAAACGAATTTGGCTATTGGCATTGGGTGCGTAAAGTTTATCAGGATTCATTTCCAATAATCCCCTAATAAACAATCTGTTGGATCTATTTAGTATTTCATTTTGTTGGGTTAATGGCTCTCTTGTTTTTTGATAAAGTTCATAAAACATTTTATACCAAACACAAGCCACATCTTCATCTAAGGTTTTTATCGTAGGTTTTTGCAAAAACATTTCGAGCAAATCTCTATCGGCCAACATGGTGTTTTCAAATAGATTCTCTGTTAATTTGCTGAAATCCTTTGCCCATTCTTCCACTGCTTTGTTAAACACTTGTGGACGTTGTTCCGGAGTGGTTTCATTATAAAAAAGTTCAAACAATTTGGCAGTAGTTGCTTTATCTACTTCAACATTATAGTTTTTAAAAAAGTTCTCCAATCTTGATTTTAAAGAAGTTAGGCGATTTTCCAACTGTTTTGTTTCGGTTTCTGTAAGTGTATCATTTTCCTGTTTTTCCAACAAATCATACACCGAACCGTATTGACCCGCCAAAGAGAAAATTTCTAGTCCTCCAAATATTGCCTGTTGGTATAAAACATTGAATTTCTCAAGTTTAGAAATTTCGTTGTAGGCGCCCGCTATATCGGGGAGCACAGAAAAATACTCTATTTTGTTCTTTGAATTGACCCACGCAAAAAATTCATTTTCAATTTGTTTCTTTTTAGCAATGACATTATTATTTTTAAGTTGTTGGGTTTGACCAATATAGTATTTCCAATAGTTAGAAATTCCCGCGTATTTTGAAGCATATTGTAAATCAATCACCGGGTCTGCGTTTCTAAACGCCCGCCATGAAACAAGTTTTGTGTCTCTAACTTTAACAATGGTTGGATTTTTTTCTTCGATTGCCATTTTAACTCCGTAAGAAGTTAAAAATCTGTCTGTTGAACCCGGAAAACCGATGATCATAGCAAAATCACCTTCTTTAATTCCTGAAGTAGAAATAGGAAAATACCATTTGGGTACTAAGGGAATATTTTCTTCCGAATAGGTTGCGGGATTGCCCTCTACATCTGTATAAACACGGAAGAGGGAAAAATCTGCGGTGTGGCGGGGCCAAGTCCAATTGTCGGTTTCTCCTCCAAATTTACCCATACTTTCCGGTGGTACACCCACCAAACGCACATCTTTATATACTTGATAGACAAACATATAGTACGCATTACCGTTAAACATGTTGGCCACGCGCACCGAATATTTACCATTTTCATTATGCTCTTTTTCCAATTCTTTAATATGCTCATTTATTATTTCTCTTCGTTCCTGTTCAGACATATTATCGTTTAATTCAGCTAAAACATATTTAGAAACATCTTCCATTCGAATAAAAAATGTAACGTTTAACCCTTCACAGGGAAGTTCATCGGCTTTTGTTTTTGCCCAAAAACCGTTGGCAAGGATGTTGTTTTGTGGTGTAGAAAGCGCCTGAATAGCTCCATATCCGCAGTGATGATTAGTGAGCAACAAGCCTTTTTCGGAAATAATCTCGCCGGTGCAGCCGCCACCGAAAATTACTACCGCATCCTTCATTGAAGCATTGTTGATACTGTAAATTTCTTCAACTGAAAGGGTTAAACCCATTTCTTTCATTGTTGAATAATTTTTGTTAATTAGCGACAATAACCACATGCCCTCATCGGCTTTTGCGATTAAAGTTGATAAAATTAGGGTAAGGAAAAGGATAAATTTTTTCATAAGTTTGAAAATTATTAATTACATATTTCAATATAAAAAGCCAAATAACCAAAGTGGTATTTTATTTGCAAAGCCTGTTTCAATGTCGTCGGCAGCAATAAATGCATTTTCAACATTTTTTATTTGCGAATTACTTTTGTTTTTACCCCCAACTTCAAAAATAATAGTATTATCAATTGTAAAATCTCCGCTTTTTGCTGTATTAACTTTATGTTTGGCACCCATTTGGTTAGCAAAAAAAGTCTCCCGAATATTTCCTGAATTGATATTTTGAAATGCCAAAGAATTGATAATATTGGTGTTTTCAAGATACACCTTTTGTGGTTTTGCTAAAGTTTGCAGCGTTTGTTTTTGTTCTGTAATGCATTGGATAATACCTGCTTTATCCAATAAGTACAGGTATTTAACTAAAGCATGCCTTCCGATTTCTATGGTAGCACTTAAACTTGTTATATTAGGAGTAAATGGCACTATTTCGGCAATTATTCCAAGTAACTTTTTTATTTTCAGAATAGTAGCATATTCTATATTTTCTACTGCGGGCAAATCTTCGTTTAATGTTTTATTAATAGCCTGTTCAACCTGAGTAGGATAAGTTGCAATATTTTCTTTATAGTAGGGATAATAACCATATTCTAAATATTTTTTTAGTTCTGGTAAAATTTTGATTTTTGCTGTAATTTCTGAGGCAATAGTTCGGTGGTTTTTCAAAATTTCACTCAATTCAAAAGTGGAAAACTCTATTTGGTTTTCATACTTCAAAAACTCTCTAAATGATAAACCTTTAAGTTCATACACTACAACTCTTCGTGAAAGATCTACATTTGCATTGAAAACTTCAAGCATCGAAGAACTTGTAAAAACCACACACAAAGTGGGATATGAATCGTATATATTTTTGATTTCTCTTGCCCAGGATGGATATTTATGCACTTCATCCAAAAATAAATGAGTTCCGCCTAAATTATAAAAATCTTCAGCAAGCTCTAAAAGTGAATGTTTTGTAAACCAAATATTGTCTAAACTTGCATAAAGTGCTTTTGATTTATCCGGAAAATTTTGTTTAATATACTGTAATAATAAAGTGGTTTTTCCTGTGCCCTTTGCTCCAATTATACTTATTAAGCGATTACTCCACGCAACATCGCTATATAAATAGCGAATAAAATCTGTATTGGTATGTTGCACAAGTCTGTCAGAAGTGGTAATTAAAGATTCCATTTTTATAAAAAATTGGTATTTTGAAATGTCGGCAAAGATAAATATTTTTTTATTTCATCACGCTAAAGGTGTGATACTTTTTGTGTGATGAAAATTTATTAAAATAACGACAATGAAATCCCCAACGACATGGGGTTTACCGCAGGACC
>Ga0209628_10001614_pt1 | contig 14758 bp, 12 predicted proteins | sample TergutCu122P4_FD_187285 | JGI IMG/M metagenome (GOLD analysis project Ga0209628, IMG submission 187285) | Cubitermes ugandensis P4 segment gut microbial communities from Kakamega Forest, Kenya - Cu122 P4 (SPAdes) (version 2) | ecosystem: Host-associated > Arthropoda: Insects > Digestive system...
GCAATTGGCGTTGTGGGAAAAGCGGTAAACGCCAGCCGTATGTATATATGGAAAAACCATATGACCGGCAGTGAACTGAGCACTACAATGCTGCACGAATGGAGAGTAAGCGAAGAACTGAAAGTCGTTGAAGAAATCAGGGTCAATTTACCGTACAGGGCCGGATTCACGGAATGGAAAAACACGCTGTCAAACGGGGAATGCATAAACAATTTTGTGCGTGAAAGGCCGGAGAGCGAGCGGGGGTTCCTGTCTCTGTTAAAAATCATGTCTCTTGTAGTTGCGCCGGTGATTTTAAACAATCAGTTTTGGGGGTTCGTCGGTTTCGACGATCACCTCAGGGAACGCAGATTTTCGGAAAACGAAGAAATCGTCCTGCGCTATGTCGGCAAACTGCTTGTAAACGCCCTGCTGCGCCAGAATATGGCAATAAACCTTCAAGCGACTCTGAAACAGGCAAACGAGGCCAGCAAAGCGAAAAGCGATTTCCTCGCCAACATGAGCCACGAAATGCGGACGCCGATGAACGCCGTGATCGGCATGACAGCCATTGGGAAAAAAGCAAAAGACCCGGAAGAAAAAGATTACGCCCTGAATAAGATAGGAGACGCTTCTTCCCATTTGCTGGGCGTGATAAACGATATACTCGATATGTCAAAAATCGAAGCGAACAAACTCGAACTCTCGCCCACTGAATTTAATTTTGACAGAATGCTGCAAAAAGTCGTGACGGTCGTCAATTTCCGCGTGGAAGAAAAAAAGCAGGCGCTTTTTGTGAACGTAGACGAGAAAATACCGCGTTTTATCGTAGGCGACGAACAGCGTTTGGCGCAGGTCATAACGAATCTGCTGTCCAATGCGGTAAAGTTTACGCCCGAAAGCGGAGAGATTCATCTTGAAACGGCTTTAATCGGCAGGACCGACGAAGACTGCGAACTGCGCATTTCGGTGGCAGACAGCGGGATCGGCATTTCCCCCGAACAGCAGGAAAGATTGTTTCAGGCATTCGAACAGGCGGACAGCGGTACGAACCGCAAATACGGCGGCACGGGTTTGGGCCTTGTCATATCCAAAAATATTATTGAATTGATGGGCGGCAGGATATGGATCGAATCGGAACTCGGCAAGGGCGCCAAGTTTATTTTTACTATAAAAGTATCGCGCGGCGAAAGAAATTCGGGTTCGCTGCTAGCCCACAGCGTAAAATGGGAAACCGTCAGGGTTTTGGCCGTAGACGATATGCCCGAAACGCGCGAGCAGTTTCAAAATATATTCAGTCAGCTTAATATAAAATGCGATGCGGCGTCCGACGGTCTTGAAGCCTGCCGCATGATTGAAGAGCGCGGCGGATACGACGTCTATTTTATTGACTGGCTCATGCCGAATATGGACGGCATAGAACTGACGAGGCAAATCAAATCCCGCAATAACGGCAGGCCGTCTGTGGTAATTATGATAACGGCGATGGACTGGGAACAAATCAAAGACGAGGCGACCCGCGCAGGCGTGGATAAGCATTTATTGAAACCTCTTTTTACTTCAACGATTATCGACTGCATCAACGAATGTTTCGGCAAAGATCAGGTCCCGGCCGGGGATGCTGAATATATAATCGGCGAATTTAAAGGCAAAAGATTATTGCTTGCCGAAGACGTGGAAATTAACCGCGAAATTCTCATATCTCTTTTGGAAGATACGGGAATTATTATAGATTGCGCCGAAAACGGCCGGGAAGCGTTGGAAATGATAGAAACGTCCGCCGGCAAATATGATATCGTGTTCATGGACGTGCAAATGCCGATCATGGACGGATATGAGGCGACGCGCGCCATACGCGCCCTGCCGGCAATGCAGGGCGTCAAACTGCCGATCATCGCCATGACCGCGAATGTTTTTAAAAGCGACATCGAAGAAAGTTTTGCGGCGGGAATGGACGAACATCTCCGCAAACCGATCGACTTTGAAAGGGTTCTAAAAGTTCTTCGGAAATATTTATAGCTCAAATCCAGCAACGGGAGTCAAAAAATTATGAAACTGTCGATTTCGAATATCGCATGGCCTGTCGAATATGACGAAGAAATGTATCGTTTTATTAACATGAATCATTTTAGGGGACTTGAAATAGCCCCGACGCGTATTTTCCCGGATTCGCCTTATGATCATTTATATCAGGGAAAAGTTTTTTCGCAGGAACTCAAAGAAAAATATGATCTCGAAATATCGTCGGTCCAATCGATTTGGTATGGGATCAGCGAGTCTGTGTTCGGTTCGGATGCCAAACGGCAAAAGCTTGTGGATTATACCAAAAAGGCGATTGATTTCGCCTGTGAAATCAGCTGTCCGAATCTGGTTTTCGGCTGTCCCAAAAACCGCGCGATCCCGCCGGATATGACTTTGGACAATGGCTTGCCTGTCATATATGACTTTTTTAATCAAATCGGCGATTATGCGGCAAGTCGCGGAACATGTATCGCAATCGAACCGAATCCTCCCATATATAATACGAATTTCATCAATACCACAAAAGAAGCGGTTGAAATATGCCGCGCGTTAAATAACTCCGGGATCAGGATCAACGCGGATATGGGAACTTTGATTTACAATAACGAAAGTCTCGAAATATTGACGGACAATATCAATCTGATCAATCATATTCACATTTCGGAACCGCGCCTTATCCCCATTGAAAATAGGACGCTGCACAGTGAATTAAAAACCGAACTGCAAAATTTGAATTATGATAAATATATATCGATTGAAATGGCTAATCCCGGCAATATAGATTTGGTGAAAACGGTTATTGCGTATATTAAGGAAATTTTTATATGATATTTACGGGTTTACAGGGCGTTCCGGATTTTATATGCAGCGAATATGCCTCAAAAAAAGCAAAATATTGTCTGTTGATCCCAATCATCAACGAAAGCGGGCGTATAAACAAAGAATTAAACCGCGCAAAAAAATCCGGCGTTGACGCGATTGTCGATATTATAATTTGCGACGGCGGTTCGACAGACGGCTGTGCAGATACGGATTTTTTGACGTCAAACGGGGTGAATACGCTGCTTGTCAAAACCGGGCCGGGCAAACAGGGCGCGCAGCTTCGCATGGGTCTTTGGTGGGCGCTTGAACGCGGCTATGAAGGGTTTATAACAATTGACGGCAACAACAAAGACAGCATAGAAGACGTCCCGGGATTTATAGAAAAACTGGATTCGGGTTATGATTTTATACAGGGCAGCCGTTTTATAAAAGGCGGAAGGGCGGTCAATACCCCGCTTATTCGCTGGCTCGCCGTCAATTTTATTCATGCGCCCGTTATTTCGCTCACGGCAAAAAAACGGTTTACCGATACCACAAACGCTTACCGGGCCTATTCAAAAAAATATATCACGCATCCGGATGTTCAGCCTTTCCGCGATATTTTCATGACTTATGAACTGCTCGCGTATTTATCCGTAAAAGCAAGCCGGCTCGGCCTCAAAACCTGCGAAATCCCCGTGACGAGAGAGTATCCCAAAAACGAAAAAAACCCGACAAAAATAAAGGGGTTTCACGGCAACAATCAATTATTAAAGATTTTATTCGCAAACGCGAGGGGGAAATATGACGTTTGATAAAAATAAATTTAATAAGTTTGATAAAATAATGATCGGCGCGGGTTTGTACGGTTTATATTCCGCATTGTTTTGCGGCAAACGCGGCGAGGACGCGCTTGTGCTGGAATATGACGACGCGCCGTTTAAAAGAGCCACATATATCAATCAGGCGCGGGTCCACATGGGTTATCATTATCCCCGTTCTATATCGACCGCAGTCAAATCCCGGGGATATTTTGACAGATTCAACGAAGATTACGGCTTTTGCGTAAACGACCGGTTTGACCAGATTTATGCCACAAGCTCAAAATTCAGCTGGACAAGCGCGGGGCAGTTTAAAAATTTCTGCAAGAACGCAAATATACGCTGCGACGAAGTCCCGGCAGAGACATATTTCAAGCCAAATATGTGCGACGGGGCATTTCTGACAACCGAATACACATTCGACGCGCAGATATTAAAAAATTATTTTCTTGAACAGATACAAAAATATCCCAATATAAAAATAATTTATAACGCAAAAATAAAATCCGTTGAAAACAACGGGGAATATTATATTTTCACGCTCGAAAGCGGAGAAGTTTATCAAACAGGTTTCGTCCTCAACGCCACATATGCCGGGGTCAATCAAATACACGCCCTCCTGGGGTTCCCCGCGCTTCAAATCAAATATGAACTGTGCGAGATGATTTTGTGCGAAACAGGCGAAAGATTAAAAAACACAGGCATAACAGTGATGGACGGGGCTTTTTTCTCGATTATGCCTTTCGGCAAAACAGGGCTGCATTCGCTCACTTCCGTCACGTTTACGCCGCACGTCACGAGTTATGAGAGCGTCCCGACTTTTGCCTGCCAGCCGCGTTCCGGGGGATATTGTTCGCCCCGGTATATGGGCAACTGCAACGACTGTCCCGGCAAACCGGAAAGCGCCTGGACGTTTATGTCGCTTTTGGCAAAAAAATATCTGAAAGACGAATTCGAGTTCGCGTATACCGGTTCGCTTTATTCCATGAAGCCTATACTGAAAGCTTCGGAAATAGACGATTCGCGCCCTACCGTGATTCGGCAATACAGCGATAACCCAAAATTTATCAGCGTATTATCAGGTAAAATCAATACTGTTTATGAATTGGATGAGGAGTTGAGCAAATAAAAATGACCGTCAAACATAAAAATTTTATTTCGGCAGTGGTTTATATTTACAATACCGAAAAAGAAATCGAGAAGTTTCTCAAAATGCTGTACGGCGTTTTGAACGAACAATTTGAAAAGTTCGAGATCATCTGCGTAAACGACGCTTCGCCGGATAACGTCAAGGGCGTTATCCAAAAACTCGCGGGGGATTTCAATCATTGCATGCTGAGTATTGTGAACATGGGTTTTTATCACGGGGTCGAGTCTTCCATGCTTGCGGGGGTCGATCTCGCCATAGGCGATTTTGTTTTTGAATTTGACTCGATCGCCACGGATTACCCGCCCGGTATGATCATGCAAATCTATGAGCGGTCGTTGCAGGGATTTGATATCGTGTCCTGCGGAAGGGAACAGACGCGCGCCTCTTCAAAAATATTTTATTCTGTTTATAACCGTCATTCCGGCACGCAATATAAACTCAACAGCGAGAGTTTCCGTATCATTTCGCGCAGGGCTATCAACCGGGTTCATTCGATGAGCGTAAATCTCCCGTACCGCAAAGCTTTATATTCGAATTGCGGACTAAAAGCCGATTATATCAAATACAAATCTTTGGATAAGCATGAAAAGCATACGCAAATCCTGAAACATCCGTATGACACCGCTTTGACTACATTGATCCTGTTTACAAACGTGGCTTATACAGTCACTTTGATTTTTACTTTTATTATGATGTTTCTCACTTTGGCGACTGCCGTTTATGTGGTTGCGGTGTATTTACTGGGAAATCCGGCAGAAGGATATACGACCATGATGCTTTTTATGAGCGGGGCGTTTTTTGTGCTGTTCTCGGTTTTATCTGTTATCATAAAATATCTTTCGATTATTTTGGGGCTTGTTTTCCATAAACAGAGATATGTCGTCGAATCTATTGAAAAAGTAGCGGGGTGAGAAAATCATACATGAACGAAAATGAAAATGAAAATTCCACGCAAAAAAAGCAAAAAAGAAGTTTAACGGCATATTTTTCAAATTTTCGAAACGAAAATATATTTTTGACCTTGATGGTATTTTTACAGCCGGCATGTATCCTGTTATCTGTCTGCAACAGGTTTCGTTCCGAAGAATTGGGGAATCTTTCGGGCGTATTTTTTACGGGTTTATGCCTGGGGTTTCTGTATTACAGACTTTATAAAAAACTTAAAATATCTTTTAATTCCAAAGAAGGGATTTTGTTTCTGATATCTCCGGGCGTTTTGTTTTTGCTGACTTTTATAGAATCGGAATTGCTTGCAGTAAATTTCAATTCGATTTTTTTCTGGCTTTTCTTTTGTTTTTTTTACGTGATCATGGGCGCGGTTTTATTTTTGAAAAGCCATTCTTCGGATATTGAAATCGAAAAAGTTGAAAACAAGACAGAATTCTATATTGCCGCTTTGGGCGCGTCGTTTTTTGTATTGCTGCTTTTTATCAGCCTGTTTTCGATGGGGATCGCCTATTCGCCCGATTCGTACAGTTATTATGATATATCGAGATCGGTATTCAGCAAATTCGGCTCCGTCGGCACGATCAGGCAATATGTCGAACTGACCGATTACGGGATATCGTTTCCGTATTTATTCCCGATGCTGATCGCCGTTTTTGATTTTTTTACGGGATTCGGCATTTTTTCCGGAACCTGTGTGAATATCATCGCAACGCTTGTATCGTTTTATTATATCCTGAAAATTTCGGCCGGTTTAACAAAATCGGCAATTCCCGGACTGATAACGGCCGCGGTATTATTGGTTAATCCGGATTATTTATGGGAAATGATCAGCGCGCGGGCGGTGCCGTTATCGCTGTTGTGCGTGATTTTGATATTAAATATCGTTACATCCAATCTAAGCAGCCTCAAAAAGAGACATTTATTTTTAATCGGAATGTTCGCGGGCGCGGGAATGGTCGTAAGATTTGACTTTTTGGCGATTTCTTTTTTAATAGGCGTTATTTTGATATTCGTATTCAGGAAAAATCTTTTCAGGACTATCCCATTTTATATTTTAGGGCTGCTGGTATTTACATCCCCCTGGATTGCATATTCGTTTATCCATTTCGGGAAACTGTGGATTTCCGACAACGGGGGCACAATATTTTTGATGTCCCCGCAAAATCCGCAGCGTTTTTTCACGCCCGACGAAGTTGTTCCAACTTTTTTCACCGACTGGAAAGAATGGTTTATGGGACGGCAGAATATCGTCATGCGCAATTTGACGGGCGTGCTTTCTATTGTATCGCGGCCGTTGAACGCGTTGGTTTTACTGGGGATGGCCGGCGCCGGCATTCTGGCAAAAACAAATAACGAAAAAGAAAAGAATTACGCAATACTGCTGTGGGTTACGGTATTGATTTATTTTTTGAAAACCATGCTGATCGCCGGAGTGGGTTACGGTGATTTACGGTATCACGCCGAAACAATGGTAATCCTGTCGCTTATGATTTTATGCGGTATTTACCGTTTGTACGCGGACAAAAAAGTTTGGGCAGGTTTTCTGGCATTGATTTTCTTTGCGGCTTCGGTCAACCATTTCCAGCCGGCGTTAAACAACAGCGTCCTGAAATCCTCCGAACCTGTTATCAATATTGCCGCCGTCACTCCGACCCCCGAAATTACGGCTATGGAAAAATTTTTAACCGAATACGCCGGACCGGAATACAAAAACGAAATCAGGTTGTTTTTTATAGGCAATTACGTGAATAACAATTACGGAAATTTCCCCTACGCGTTCGGGGCTTATACGGGAATCAAAAGCTATTCGGATATCCGTAATATCAACGAAGAAAGGCTGTTGTATCTCATCGAAAACCATATCAAACCCAATATCATTTACGCCGGGCCGGAATCCAATAAATGGATCGATTTTTTAAGCGATAATTATTTATTAAACCCAATATCCGAAGTTTTCCCCCTGTATAAAATAACTGCCAGAAATGACGGGGCGAATGTTATCTACGCTTATCGCCTGACAGATAATAATTGGCGCGGCGGCGTCGGTATCGCGGCTCCCAGCAAAAATATCATACTCTTTAAAAATACGGAAATAAACACGGAGAAACTCAAAAACGCAAAAGGGCTCAAATCCGGTGAAATATATATGAATATAGCGAAAATAACAGAAACTGACGATTGGATCCATGTTATATGCGAACCGACAGATGCCGGACTTGAACGGTTCGCGTATCCCAATGAAATTATGATTGTGAAATAAACAAACGGAAAGGGGAAATTTATATGAAAATCCTTGTAGGGCACACCGGTTTTGTGGGATCGAATTTATCGGCCCAGCACAAGTTTGACGGCGTTTATCATTCCGCAAATATTTCGGACGCTTTCGGGACTTGTCCGGATTTATGTATATATGCCGGAATCCGTTCCGAAAAATTTACCGCGGATCAGTTTCCCGCAGACGATTTGAACCACATACTGGACGCCCTCGAAAATATAAAAAAAATCGCCCCGAAAAAGCTTGTTTTGATCTCAACCGTCGACGTCATACCTTCGCAGCAGAAACAGGGCGAAAATATTTATGAAGACAGCCAATATCAAACAGAAAAATTGTCTTTTTACGGTCAAAACCGTCTTTTACTTGAAAAAGAAGCGCGTAAATATTTTCCCGGCGCACTTATTGTCAGGCTTCCGGCCCTATTCGGCGGCGGTATCAAGAAAAATTTTATTTACGATTTGATCCATTTTATCCCGGCGATGTTAAAAAAAGCGAAATTTGAAGAATTATGCGGCAAAGCGCCGGATTTGAAAGGTTTTTACAAAGAAAACGAAAACGGATTTTTCCGGCTTATTGCGGATATATCCGTAAACGACCGGAAAATGCTGAAAACTTTATTTAAAAATCTGGGGTTTTCCGCTATTAATTTTACGGATTCACGGTCTAAATATGCGTTTTATAATTTAAAATATCTTTGGGATCATATACAAATATTGCTCGATCATAAAATAACGCTCGCCCATATGGCCGCAGAACCGGTTTCCGCAGCGGAGATTTACAATGCCGTTTACGGTGAAAATTTTACAAATGAAATCATGGCGCAGCCGTTTGATTATTCGTTTTTTAAAACAAGGCATTGTTCATGTTTGGGAGGACGCAACGGTTATATTTTCGCAAAAGATCAAATTATTTTAGAAGTTTTGGAATTCGTGAACGGTATGATGAAATTGAATGATTAACTTTTGATCAAAATCAAAATCAAAACCCTCCGTCAAACGGGTTAAAGGAGAAATTTAAAATATGAAAAAAAATCAATTGGGCAATACGGGAATGGAAGTCGGCGCGGTCATTTTCAGCGGCCTCATGCTGTCCGGGGAAACAACCGAAAACAGCGCGCGTTATGTTTCATACGCGGTCGATAAAGGCGTAAATTATTTCGATGTCGCCCCGACTTACGGAAACTCGCAGGAAATGCTTGGGCCTGCATTGCTTCCGTACAGAAAAGACGCTTATCTCGCGTGTAAAAGCACAGTCAGGGATTTATACATAGAAAATGAACTTCATCATTCGTTAAAAACCCTGAAAACCGATTATTTCGACGTTTATCAGCTTCACGGGCTTTGGGGTCGGGAGGACATCGGAACAATTTTCTCGAAAAACGGAGCGATGGAAGTTTTGATACGCGCCAAAGAAGAGGGATATATAAAAAATATCGGGTTTTCCGCGCACAATGAAGATACGGCAGTTCAGGCGCTGGCGTATTATGACTTCGATACGGTTTTATTCCCGATAAATTGGGCTTTGCATATGGATAAAAATTTCGGCGAAAAGGTTATCAATATATGCAAATATAAAAATAAAGGCCTTTTAGCCATAAAAGTGACCGCGCACAGATTATGGGCCGATAAAAACGAACAGCAGCGTTACCCTAATTCATGGGTGAAGGTTATTTATGACAACGACGATTTCGCAAAAGCGGCGATAAAATACGCTTTTTCAAAAGGTATCGCCGCAATGGCGCCGCCGGGGAACTTCGAGCAATTTTCATTTGCCGTCGATCACTTGGACGAATGTTTAGAAAACCCGTTGAACGACGATGATTTGAAAATCCTCGGCGCCGAACTTGAAAACGTGAAAGGACGCCATATTTTTTGATATTTGATATTTATAAGAATTCAAAACAGAAAGGGATAATAATATAGTGACGAACAACAAATACATACTCGGCTTTTTAGGTCTCGGCAATATCGGGGCTCCGACATATAAATTATTGCAGGAACGGTTCACCGATCAATTTTATGTAAAATATGCTCTGGTCAGAAATTTAAATAAAAACAGGGGCGGCCTGCCGACAGAAATCCTCACTGCTGATCCTGATAAGATACTCAACGACCCCGAAATCGATATTGTCGTGGAATTTTTAGGCGGAGTTGAACCCGCATGGCAATATATGAATATTGCGTTAAAAAACGGTAAAAGCGTAGTGACGGCAAACAAGGCGGCATTGGCCGCAAAATGGGATGAATTAAACAAATCGGCGCTCAGTTCCGGGGCGGGGCTTTATTTTGAGGCGGCGTGTTGCGCGGGGATTCCGTTGATCCGTTCTTTGAAAGGCAGTCTGCAAGCCAATCATATATCCCGCCTTTTGGGAATTATAAACGGGACTACAAATTATATATTATATAAAATGACGAATAACGGCTTATCCTATAACGAAGCTTTGGCGTCAGCGCAACAAAACGGTCTGGCCGAACCGGACCCGTCGGCGGACGTGAGCGGATACGACGCCGCAAATAAGTTATCTATTTTGTTGAGCCTCGCGATGCGCACAAAAATATCGGTCGACGATATTTTTACGGAATCGATCGCGAATATCACGATGCAGGATATAAAATACGGGCAGGATATGGAATTATGCCTGAAATATTTGGCGATCGGCAAGCGCAGAGGAAATCATATCGAGGCGCGGGTGCACCCGACTTTTATTCCGTACACACATCCGTTAGCATCAGTATATGATTCTTATAACGCGGTATTTATAACCGGAGACATGGTTGAAGATATGATGTTTTACGGCAGGGGCGCGGGGCAATATCCAACCGCGAGCGCATTGATCAGCGATATTCTGAATGCCGCTTCCACGCCAAAAGGGCTGCATGATTTATATAACGAAGAAGTCGCCGCGCAAAAAGATATTATAATCAACAACGATTGGGAAAGCGAATATTTTTTACGGGTCAATTTGATCGACAAACCCGGAATGCTCGCGAAAGTCGCCGATATATTTGGAAAATGCGACGTAAGCCTGACGAAAGTGATCCAAACCGATTTTGGCAGTTCTTATGTGCCCGTGGTGTTTTTGACTCACGCCGCTTTGGAAAGCAATATACATAAAGTGGTGCACATGATGAAATCGGTATTAAATTCAGATTGCGAATTGGGCTGTCTGATTCGTGTCGAACGCAATATTTAAAATAATTTAAATTATTTTTATTTAATATTGGAGGGTGTGTAAAATGGCACAGTCTGAACAGGTGAGAGAATATATAGAAAAAGTATGCGATCAGGTAAAATCCCAAAAAGCGCACGAATTGATCAGCAACGAACTGATTGAGCATATCGGGGAGCAAACTTTGAAATATAGGAAGGACGACATGCCCGAATATATCGCCGAAGATCAGGCAATGGAAAAAATGGGCGATCCCGTATCGGTTGGAAAATTACTTAACCAGATTCATCGGCCCATATATAACCGGATCGGCGTTTTTGCGAATATCGCCATGTGGGTAATAGCGGGAAGCATGGTTTTATTTGCCGCTATATTTGGCATTGGGGTGGCATATACAATGATTTCGTATCATCCGGGAGATTATATAGCCGCAATGCTCGTATGTATTCTTCTTATATCGGGCGGATTATTATTTGCGTTTGCGTTAGTCAGCATATGTAAATTTATTTTCCATATGCTTTTCAATTTCGATTTGATCAGGGATTATAAATGCTGGAAAAAGAAAGGTGAATTACATGAATTTTATAAAAAACCTTGATTTATTAAATTTAATTTGATATAATAATCATAAAATACAGATAAAACTTATCAAACTTATCAAACTTATTAAGAAAGTGATTTTTTATATATTATGGATGATATTGTTATAAAAAAGAAAGATAAAAAAACAATCAAAAAAATCATCATTATTCTTGCGCTGCTTTTAATTGTGACCGGAATCGGCGTGGCGGTTTTTCCCTATGCCGCTTCGATGTATTTTGAATACAGGCAGCAAAAACTCATGAATACATGGATACTCGAAAATGCCGGGCTGCTCAATAAAAATACCCCGGCGAATTCAGATGATCAAAACGATCTGCCTGATTTTGCCGACGACGGCAGCCTCGACGAATATATTTTTGAAGAGGATATCAACGCGTTTTTTGATTTTAATTACGCGCTCAGCATGATGATCGGCACTTTGAAAATCCCGTCGATCAATTTATCCCTGCCGATCCTCAAGGGCGATACAAAAACCAATTTAAATATAGGCGTATGCGAAGTAAAAAGTTCTGGGGCATTAGGCAGTACGGGCAATTACATATTAGCCGGGCATTACAGCAAAATACGCGGCAGGTTCTTCAACCGCCTGCCGGAAATCCAAATCGGCGCGTCTGTTTTTATATCAAGTTATACCCATTCGTACGAATATGAAGTGATCGAAATCCTCCACGTAACTCCCGCGGATACATGGGCGGTTCAGTTAAACGTCCCCGAAAAGCTCGCTTCGCTCATAACCTGCGATTATTCCGTCGAACCGTACGGCAGAATAATCGTGAAATGTTTGCTGAAACCGTAAAAAATACCATATAACCTATTACCATATGTAGGGCCGCGATATATCGCGGCCTTATAATAATAAATCATATCAATCATTTCAATTCTTTTTCAAGCGTGTCGACCACAAGTTTTAACGTTTTTATGCGGGCGTATTTTTTATTGTTTGATTCGACGACGGTCCACGGAGCGTAGCCTGTGCTTGTCCTGAAAAGCATTTCGTCGACGGCTTTTTCGTATAAATCCCATTTTTCGCGGTTGCGCCAATCTTCGTCGGTGATCTTGTACTGTTTCAGAACGTTCGACTCGCGCGTCTGAAAACGTTTTAACTGTTCGTCTTTGTCGATGTGCAGCCAGAATTTAAAAATTATTGTCCCATGATTGTGCAGGTGCATTTCCATATCGTTTATTTCCCTGTACGCCCTCTGCCATTCGATATCCGTGCAGAAACCCTCGACGCGTTCGACCAGAACCCGCCCGTACCATGAGCGGTCAAATATCGCGATATGCCCGTCTTTGGGCATGGATTTCCAAAAACGCCACAAATAATGATGCGCGAGTTCTTCCTGCGACGGCGCCGCGACAGGCACGACTTCATAACCGCGCGGGTCAATATCCTGCGTCAGACGGCGGATATTCCCCCCTTTGCCCGCGGCGTCCCAGCCTTCGTAGACGATAACCACGGGTTTGCGTTTGGCATAGAGTTTAAATCCGAGATACGATATTTTTTTCTGATAAAATTTAATTTTTTCTTTATATTCGTCATCCGATATGTCTTTATCGGGATCGATCGAGCTCAATATCGAAACCTGCGGGGGTTCGTAATTTTCGTAGGGGCGAACTGTGTTCGCCCGTGAATCCTGTACATTTTCGTGATTTTCGGCGTTTGCAATTTCGGCGGGCGAACGCAGTTCGCCCCTACGGATTTCTTTTTCGATTTTATTGATTAAAATTTTATAAATCTTTATCGTCGCGTAATTTGTGTCATCCGCTTCGATGATGTTCCATTCGCTCTGCGCGAAATTGCTTTGCTGTATCATATTTTCAAATTGTTTTAAATGGATTTCATAATTTCTGTTTTGCAGTATGTCGTGTTTATCGACGCGCCATTCTGTATCGGGCCGTTTCAGCAATTCGCCGAAGCGGCTTTTTTGTTCGTTCTTGCTGATATGTAAAAATAGCTTGATGATCAATGTCCCGTCTTCGGAGAGTTGGCGCTCGAACGCGTCTAAATCGTAATAGAATCCGGCGGCTTCCGAAGGCGACAGGGGTCTTTTGATCTGCCGTTCGGGGAGGACTGCTCGGTGCCAGCTTTTATCAAATATAGTGATCCTGCCTTGCAGAGGGGTTTTTATCCAATAATTCCACAAAAACGGGCGCATGGCGGCATCTTCCGAGATCTTATCCATCGTATAGACGTTAAAATACCGTGGATCAAGCGGATCGAGGATTTTTGAGATACAAGTCCCCTTCCCTGACGCGCTCCAGCCCTCAAATACGATTATCACAGGGATTTTCAAATCTGTTATTTTTCTTTGAAGCTCCGCAAGCCGCGTCTGCAAGCCGCCGATTTCCGCCTTGTATTCTTTTTTTGACAGCGTATGCGTCAAGTCGATTTTTTCAAGCATGTCCGCCGATCCTCCTTTATATTTTTTATTTTATTATTTATCCCATATGCAAATATCGTCAATCAAAAACGGCCATAACCCGCCGTACAAATGCACCGCCGTTATTCTTTTTGCGCCAAGTTCGGTTATAAGACCGCCTAAATTATAAGTCGCTTCAACCCATTCGCCCTTTTTGCTGTAATCCGCGTCAAGATAAAGGCTTGTTGTGTGTTTTCCGTCAACGGTTACGTCAAATCCCATGTTCCTTGAAACTCCCGGCGTACCGGACGGATTGTATTCCAATTGATCGCTTACGTAGATATAATATGAAAAATATGTGTTTTCACTTATGGGAATATCTGTTTTAAAAAGTTCGCGCCATGACGGACAGGCGCCACTACTGAAATCTACCGACAAAACATACTTTCCGTTATGCGCGTTGTCCGTTTCGATAACTTCCGCAACTGCCGCAGAACCGTCAATTTTTAACTGCGCGTCCGTACCTTTCTCAAAGCCTGTTTTAAACCATATCGGCCCGGCGGAGTTCGGGATATTCAAATCAACCTTTTCGCCGCCGTTAAAATTTTTCGTGAACGCGCCGACAAGCCT
>Ga0209628_10001615_pt1 | contig 14751 bp, 4 predicted proteins | sample TergutCu122P4_FD_187285 | JGI IMG/M metagenome (GOLD analysis project Ga0209628, IMG submission 187285) | Cubitermes ugandensis P4 segment gut microbial communities from Kakamega Forest, Kenya - Cu122 P4 (SPAdes) (version 2) | ecosystem: Host-associated > Arthropoda: Insects > Digestive system >...
ATACGACCTGTACAATCCTGATAAATTGACACGGAACGACTGGCGCAGAGCCAATGTCAATAAAATGGTAAGAGCCGTTTACGATCGTATTCAATCCATTAAACCCCACGTTACGTTTGGCATCAGTCCTGCCGGCGTAGCAGGAGGAGGAGTGAGTAATCCCAGCGTAGCCACAAAATACGGTATGCCACCAGTTCCAGTCGGGACTGATTGGCAATACAATCAAATTTTTTCCGACCCCTTGGCTTGGTTATTCGAAGGCAGTATTGATTATATTTCTCCGCAAATTTACAAGGCTCTCGGCAATCTGACTTTTTATTCCCGCCTGTGTGAATGGTGGTCGCAAGTGTCAAACAAACTCGGCAAGCATTTTTATTCCAGTCAGGATGAATTTTCCATTCCGAGCATCGGAGATGAAATTAATTATAACCGAGACCACGATTTGAACGATGCTCCCGGAAGTGTGTTCTTCCGCACAACCAACTTGACAACTACTACTGTTATAAACTATTTGACGGCGAATCATTATCGCTATAAAGCCCTTCCGCCTGCTATTTCATGGAAACCGGCTCCCGATCAGGATTTGGTTGAAAATCTTACCTTAACGGGTCAAAACCTGAAATGGACACACAACGATAGTGTCCGATATGCTATTTATGCCGCACCAATAAGCAGTACCGATCCGCTTACCTCTTCTCTGCATCTGCAAGGAATTTCCTACACTTATCAGTTTACTTTGCCCTCCGGTGTTGGCTCGGCTACGCATCGGATTGCCGTTTCGGCAATCGATCGCTACGGAAATGAATTTTCTCCGCGTGTATTGGGAGAAAGCCTTGCAACGCCAACGGCAGCCAAATTGATTTCTCCGGCTAACAATACGACTGTGCTATTGCCATCCTTATTTACTTGGGAACCGGTAACGGGAGCTTCCGGTTATGTATGGCAACTTGCTCGCGACGCCGATTTTACCGATGTGGTGGCTTCACGCGAAACCCTCGAACCTCAATTTAATTCCGGCTTGCTGGGCAATCTGAAAGACAACACTCCTTATTATTGGAGAGTGAATACGCTCAAACCCAATGCCGGACCTGCCTGGTCGGAAGTGCGTAGTTTGACGGGAGAATTTTTCCGTATTCTTTCTCCCAACGACGGCGACAATGACATTTCAATTACACCGACATTTACCTGGCCGGATATGGGTGCTTCGGCAAATTATACGATTGAGATATCGAAATCGTCGCAGTTCACGGAAGCACAACAAGCGTATTTGCATACTCTGCAAGACGTATCCTGGGCAATACCGGCTGCCACATTGATGCCTTCAACCGTATATTATGCCCGAGTGAAAAGTGTGATCGGATCGTTTAGTGCAACTTCTGCAACTGTAAAGTTTACTACCGAGGATCTACCGATACCGACACCTCAATTGATTTCGCCCGCTGATGGAGCGATTATTGTCGGAACAAATATTGAGGCTTGTTGGGAAGAACAGATGTCGCAAGGCTTTCGACTCGAAGTTTGTACCAATCCGAATTTCCCTTCGCGAGACATAAAATCCAAAGAAGCGAATGCTTATATCTATTGTGCGGTGTCTCCCGAATTGCCGAAAGACACCTACTATGTAAGAGTAAGAGCCCGCATTCCGACGGGAACGGGTTTCTCCGAGTCGTCCAATGTAGCGCGAGTTCAGTTAACCGATGAGGTGTCTATCCCAAATTTGTTTGCTGATGAAAATAAAATTTTTATCCATCGTGGAGAAGGAGGACAATCATACCTGCGAATCTCTACTCCTGAAACCGCAACGGCAAGTTTGGAGTTGATATCGGCAACGGGAATGCTCCTATCTGTTCAAGAGACTGTCCTTTCGGCGGGTGTCAATACAATTCCGTTAGATATGTGTGCTTCCCCTCAAGGGATGTATATTTTGAAAGTAAAACTAAACAATATTGCCAAGATATTGAAATTTATTAAATGATAAAGCATTGTTTTGTCCCTGAATTATCATAAAAACATTTATTTAAGATGAAAAAAATATTCACAACATTATTGCTTTTGGCAATAGTGGGCGGTTCTATTTTTGCCCAAAGTCCCAAACGTGAAATGCGGGCGGTATGGTTTACTACATGGCTGAGCGATTTCACTTCTACAAGAGTTCCGGTGGCGACAGGCAGCAACGAAGCAGCGCGTGAAACGGCACGGACTACTCAAAAAAACGACTTGATATCCAGCTTAAATAATTTGCAGAAGGAAAATATCAACACCGTTTTTTTTCATGTTCGTCCCATGTGCGATGCTATTTATAAGTCTTCGTATGAACCGTGGAGTCAATATATTTCTGCCGTTCGCGGATCTGACCCGGGTTGGGATCCTTTGGCATTTGTCATCGAAGAAGCGCATAAACGGGGAATGGAACTTCATCCGTGGATCAACCCTTACCGGTATTCACAAAACAGCGGCAATCACGGCAACTTGGCTACCGACTATGCCAATGCACATCCCAATTGGTTGCTTGATTACGGCAGTTACGCCAAGATACTGAATCCGGGAATGCCGGAAGTAGTACAACGTATTTCTGATATTGTCGCCGAAATTGTTACTAATTATGATGTGGATGGCATTGTGTTTGACGATTATTTTTATGTGTCGGGGACGACTAATGTGATGGACCAGGCACAATTTGATGCCTACAATCCCAATGGTTTGTCTCGCGGCGACTGGCGTAGAGCCAACGTCAACAAAATGGTAAAGACTGTTTATGATCGTATTCAGTCTATTAAACCTTATGTTACGTTCGGAATCAGTCCTGCCGGCGTAGCAAAGGGAGGAGCGGCTGCAGTTGGACTGACTCAGTCTATCGGCAGCGATTGGCAATACAATGACATTTATTCCGACCCTTTGGCCTGGTTGCATCAAGGAACCGTTGATTATATTTCACCACAAATTTATTGGGCTTTTGGACATTCGACGAACGACTACGGACAACTGAGCAAGTGGTGGTCGCAGGCGGCTAACAAGTTTGGCCGACATTTCTATTCCAGTCAAAATCAATTCGGCATTCCGGAAATCGGAAATGAAATTGATGCCAATCGAAATTACGATTTGAATGATGCACCCGGAAGCGTGTTTTTTCGCACAATCAACCTGACGAGTACTTCCATCATAAATTATTTGACTACGAATCATTATCGCTACAAAGCCCTTCCTCCTGCTATTTCGTGGAAACCGGCACCCAATCAGGATTTGGTCGGAGATCTTACCTTAACAGGACAAAACCTGAAATGGACACACAACGATAGCGTCCGATATGTTATTTATGCCGCACCAATAAGCAGTACCGATCCGCTTACCTCTTCTCTGCATCTGCAAGGAATTTCCTACACTTATCAGTTTACTTTGCCGACAGGGATTAACGCTTCTTCGCACCGAATTGCCGTTTCGGTACTCGATCGCTACGGCAACGAATTTGCTCCGCGTGTGTTGGGCGAAGATAAGACGCCTCCGAAAATCGTTTCTTATGATCCACAAGGTAATCAGGAAGAATCGGCACGTCCGATAGTTCGTATCGAATTTGATAAACCGCTTAACGAAGCGACCCTTGCCGATAAAATCGCCGTAAAGGATAAAAACGGTAACTCTGTAAGCGGAACACAAAATTATTACGTTGCCGAAAACAATAAAAGTGTAATGCACTATATTTTTGATGCCGACTTAAAACCGCAGGAAAAATACACGGTAACTTTAGCCGCCGGTATCGAAGATATGGCAGGTAATGCAATGCCCGCAGGAAAAACATTTGATTTTACCCCAAAGCCGCGAAAAATACTTGCAAATATCATGCTTGAAGATTTCAAATCACTTACAACACCTGGCGATTGGCGAAATGCAACTCAGATCGGAGGACTTCGCATACCTCCATCCATAGCTGCTATTGACGGAAACATGCGGCCAACAAAAGAAAGCACGGGCAGTTTGAAGATGACCTATCAATGGACATCCGGAGTTACTACCGGAGAATGGCGATTTCATGCTTACAACCCAAATACTTCTCTGTCGAATTTCATAAAAAAAGCCGATAGATACATTCAATTCTATTTGTTCGGAGACGGTAGCCACACGAATTTCAGGGTGGTGCTACAGCGAGTTGACGTGACTCCCAATACATATTATGCGAAAAATTTTGTGATGGATTGGGTAGGTTGGAAAATAATCAGATGGGATTTGGATGATGACAATATTGTATATCCCTGGCTTGGCGGCTCCGGCGGCGTACCCTCAGATGTAGCCTTATGTGTAAAAAGTTTACATACCGTCATTGCCTCATCCGAACATGTAACATACACTCCGAGCAATTTTTGGGTATCTCAAATTCAGGCAGTGGGTGAGCCGGAGATAACGCCTACAGATCGTATAGTGGCCGCTTACTATTCTCCTTTTGCGTTTAAGCAAATCCCTGATCCGAATTATTTTACCCATTTCTATTATTGTTTTTTCGAACCGAATATGGCGAATGGCCAATACAACGGGTTTACAGTACCCAACGAATCTAAATTTGCTCAAATAGTGGCTTTGAAAGAGAAAAAGCCCGATTTGAAAATATCCATTGTATTTGGGGGAGCTAATGCCTTTGCGGCATTAACTAAATCGGATGAATACCGCAAGGCTTTTGCGCTTGACTGCAAGAATTTTCTTCAAGAGCGGGGCATTGACGGCGTGGATATGAACTGGGAATTTCCGAATGACGCGGAAGAAGGCAACAATTTTACTTTGTTGATGAAGCAGCTTCGCGAAACGCTGGGAAACGAATATCTGCTTACTTACGCCGGAGCCTGCGGGAGTTCGAATATTAATATCGCTGCTGTCGCTCCCTACGTCGATTATATCAATGTTATGACTTACAATATGTATTACAGCCGTGTGGACAGAGAGTTCAATCATCATTCGGCGCTGAAATCGTCTAAAACCGCTTTGGATTGTGAACGTTCTGTGCAAATGTATTTAAATGCCGGAGTGCCTGCCTATAAACTTGTGCTTGGCGTTCCATTTTACGGACGACAGCCGCTGACCCTCACTTCTTACCATTATTCGGATATTATCAACCTTGACCCTCAGACCTATAAAATTGATAATTGGGACGATGAAGCCTCCGTTCCTTACGCTACCCTTGACGGTAAATTCTATTTCGGCTACGACAACGAAAGAAGCATTGCCATCAAAGGCGAATGGCTGTTGAAGAAAGGATTGAGAGGAATGATGTATTGGCAGCATGAATCCGACGACAGCGGAGCATCTTTGCGAAAAGCCGCTTGGCAAGCCGTCATGCAGGATACATCGTTCGACACAATGCCACCGAAAATCGTTTCTTACGACCCACAAAACGAACAGGAAATATCTGCCCGCCCAATCGTGCGCATCGAATTTGATGAACAGTTGAATGAATCAAGCATTACCACCAATCAAATCACCGTAAAAGACAAAAACGGCGATATCGTACAAGGTGAACAAAGCTATCACGTAGCAATAAACAGTAAGAGTGCAATGCACTATATTTTCACGGATGATTTGAAGCCGCAGGAAACCTACACGGTAACATTCGCTTCCGGTATCGAAGATTTGTATGGCAATGCAATGCCTGAAGGTATTGAGTTTACTTTCACAGCCCGTCCGAAAGAAATAAAGGAATCCGTCATGCTCGAATCCTTTACATCTCTTGGTCAAGGCGATTGGAGGAATGGTAGTCAAACGACGCTTGTGGCAGAATCAGCAGCCGCTATTGACGAAAGCATACGGGCAGTACAGGGAAGTCCCGGCAGCCTGCGCTTAATTTACCAATGGGATTGGAAGAAATGGACTTATTTCGGTGGTGAATGGCGCTTGAATGCTTACACCGACAATCATTTGCTTCCAAACTTCACGAAAAGTGACAACAGTTACATTCAATTTTATCTGCTCGGCGATGGCAGCGGGACAAGATTCAGTCCTGTCTTACAACGAGCCGGCGCAAATCCAAATACATTCTATGCAAAGCCTATTGCGATGGATTGGGTGGGTTGGAAATTGATTACTTGGGATTTGAATGATAGCGAAGGCCTCGAAAATCCTTGGTTTGAAGTTGCCGGAAATATTCCATCGGAAGTTCTGTGTTTGAAAAGTTTACATACACAAATGGCAGATCCTTTGGAACTTATGTCGAGCAGGTTTTGGGTATCGCAAATTCGGGCAGTAGAATTGGGGGATTATATCCCCGGCAAAGGCTCCGAAACAAAAAGATTCGCAATGGAAGCCGATATTACTGTTTATACCGCAACCGATTATATTCAGGTTATATCTCCGGAAGACATTAAAGCAATAAAGGTATATTCGATTACCGGCGCATTGCTGAAATCGGCTCAACCCGAACAACCTTCGTGTAGAATTCCGACAAGCGGCTGGATGCAGGGTGTGTATATTGTGAAAGTAGCAACCGAAACATCGCAAAAGAACGCGAAAGTACTTGTGCGGTAGAAATTCGTAGAGACGATATACGCAACGTCTCAGTTTCTGCTCACGTTCGGCGGCGATTGTAGTGGTTGTTGCACAACTACCCCATACATTTTTTTTCTTCTCTTGCATTTCTAAAATACTTGTCATACATTTGCGGTTCAAAACAGTTAAAATATTTTTGCGTATGATAAAATAACAGTGCGCCGATGTGCACATTGTGAGACATATTAAAAAAAGCGTTAATGCTATTTTGGGTCTCTGAAAAATTCGACACTTTTCTAAACTAATCCAAGAAGAAAGCGTGAACGCTCGCGAGGAAATCGTGGGCTTTCATTATTGGATTAGTAGGTAGTCGAAGCCTCAGAGACCGTAAACGAAAGTTCACGGTTTTTTTATGTCCGTAATTAAACATTCACATAAAATTAAATGATAATGAAGAAACAATTTCTTTTTCTGCTGATAGGCATTCCGGGAATGCTTTCGGCGCAACACACACTGCAACCGGAGTTAAATCTGCCCCGTGTCGGTGATGAACTTTTCAAACAACAGGTCGAGTACAAAGACCCGGGACGGTCGGGCGCTAATGTCCTCTGGGATTTCAGTCACCTCACTTCCATCAACGACAGTTATACGCTCGATTACTCCCTTGCCGCCGACTCCTCCACGATTGTCGGCACCGAACACCGGACACGGTATTACTATTCACTCTCCGGCGATTCGTTATTGGGGCATGGATACGAAAACTCAACCACGATAATGACTAACGAACGTCCCGAACTGTTGCTCCGGTTTCCCGTACAGTACGGAAGTTCGACTTTCGACTATTACAGCGGCAACGGCAAATACGGCAACCGCTTGGCAGTCTCTGCAATGGGAACTGTTTCCGGCAAAGCCGATGCCTTCGGAATGATGATTCTGCCCGATGGAGATACGCTGACTAACGTACTTCGTGTACATACCGTTAAAAAGATAGCCAGCCATTCAAAACCCATCTCTTTTTATGGAGAAGAGATACTCCTTCCCGTAACCAACGACAGCATTGATTACCGATTAGCCAATGATACAACGATATTGGAAGTAGAAACCTGCCGCTGGTACACAGCAGGTTATCGTTATCCGATATTTGAGACAGTCAAGAGCATTACCAACCGGAGGGGACAGGAAAGCGAATACTTCGCTACCGCCTTTTTCTATCCGCCTCAGGATCATTACTATTTGGAAACCGACCCTGAAAACAAAAAAATAGTTGAGGCACAGAATAAGAACAAAGAAAAAGAAATCCAATTAATAGAAGGCACACGCTTCAATGCTTACCCCAATCCGATGTACACAAGTTTGGATGTAGAAGTTTATATTCCGGTAGAAGCCAAAATCCGGATACAGGTACGCTCGGTAGGCAGTCAGGCGGTTTACCTCAACGAGAACAAAGGAAAACACGCTGCAGGCAGTTACCACTTCCGGTTCGATGTGTCGCACCTGCCCCCTACGGCTTACTACCTGCTCAATGTGTGGGCGGATAACTATATGCTCAGTGAAACGATTTTTAAACAGTAAAAACAAAAAAAAATACAAAGATGAAAAACAGTTATAAAGTACTTACCGCCATTATCATTTGTTTGATGGCAACAAATGAGATTTTTTCACAGAATGCTTCCGCCGACTGGATGCCTTTCGACCCGGTTGTGATACCGCGTACTCCGGAACGGGGACAATTTCCGACGTTGATGGACAATTTTTCCGTTAATCATTTTACCGGTCAGCCCAATATTGAAATTCCTGTTTACACGGTTGACGAGCGCGATATTCAGGTTCCAATTGGGCTAAAATATCGGACAGGAGGATTGAGAGTAGATGTAGAAAACAGTTATTTGGGACTTCACTGGGATTTAATTGTCGGCGGCGAAATACGGCGAACGCTTGTCGGAATGCCGGACGAAATGGATAATGATGTAAAAGGATATCATTACATACATAAAACGATTTCCGGTTACCAACATCAGGATCGTCAAAATTTTATTAATACATTGAAAGATAATGAAGATATTTTCCCTTTAGGGGGATATTCGGATAATACGGCTTCACACTGTAAGATATTAAAATTATCCCTAAACTACGGACAGCAATATTCCGACGGACGTTTTGATACCGGACCGGACATCTACAATTTCAATGTAGCGGGACTTAGCGGTACGTTTACAACCGGAACGGGCGGCAGCGTTGAAAACTTGCAGACTAATGAATGGATATCCATTGTACATCATATAAATTTCCCCTACAATTATTTTGAAATAACAGACTCGAAAGGATATGTTTACACTTTCGATGCTAAGGAAACACATGAATATAAATACCGTTCCGGATACTTTGTTGGTTATACTGCATGGCAAGCACTACTCATGAGAAAGTTTAATTATGTACTATCCTGGAAATTGAGCAAGATACAGTCGCCGACCGGCGAAACAGTATCATTCCATTATAACACTCATAATAAGGCAGATAAGTGGATGGAAAGGTCTATTTACAAAACTCTATCTTCTTTCACGAATACCTATGATCCCCAGATATGCGGAAACTCATCATACAAACTTAATTCGGAGAGTCAAAAACCTGTTTTTTCAGATAATCCAAATGAGAATAAAGAGGAATATACCTATCAATATTTAACCAAAATTACATCGACAAATACAAGAGTTGACTTCAACTATTTCGTCGGATTTGACAGCATTCCTCAATTAAATGCAATAAAAATCTATGCCGGCAGCGATACCGTAAATGTACTCAAGAAATTTGAAATAAACGATGCCGGTTCTTATTCTTACGAAAAAATCTATAACATAAAAGAATACGGAAGCGGAAATACATTCAGGGAATATAAATTTTCGTACTATCCGAGTCCATCTTTTATCCGATTTAGTAGCGGGCAAAAAGATCATTGGGGCTATTACTCTCCAAGTGCAAAAGAATTTGCGTCGGGGATATACAATTTTCAGATCGACCCTTACAATCCTGGAATAAAATTCATCGAAAACCCGGCTTCTTTCGGACACAGAAACCCCCGTCTTTACGGTGCTAACGACGGCATGTTGCGTCGGATAGACTATCCGACCGGTGGCAAAGTTTCATTCGATTGGGAGTTTCATGACTATTCCAAGCGGAGTGCGCTATTACACGATGTTTCGGTATTACATTCCGGTTCGATGACAGATGGTTATTTTGAACGCGGTCAGGTTACCTTTCAGCCGACCTATCATGAGGTAAAAACAGAAATCAACCATACCAAAACCTCAACCGAAATAGATGTTACAGGGAGCACAAGTGTAAAAATAGATCTTAACGAGTATTATCCCAAGGCAAGCATGTATTTTATGGGTCATATTAACGACTGTTACGAAAATGGTCAGCTGGTAAATGGAACGACTTATTGTAAATGTATTGAGAACTGGGAAACTAATGGAGGATCTTTAGTCAATATCCCTTATGTGAGAATTACGGGATTGGACAATAGTTATTCAAAAACAATGTATATAACTAAAGATACTGTTTGGAAAGAATACTCAATACCTCTAAGCGCAGGGCGTTACAGATTCCAACTTTTTAATGTCGGAAAAGAGTTAATTCAAGACCCGACGTACTGTCCCGATTTTTATACGAATGTTATGACCAGTGCGTCTTACGGGAAAGTAGGAATTTCTTTATCCTATTTTTCAGGATCGGAAGAATATATAAACAGGCGGGACAGCACTTTTTTGACAGGCGGAACAAGGATTAAAGAGATGATATTTGAAGGAGGAGATAACAAAATCCGAAAATTATACAATTATTCGTTGAATCCGTATAAAAAGAAATCTCCCAGCAGCGGTGTTTTAACGAAAGCGCCGAGATACGGTTCAAAATCGTGCAGTGCTAAACCGGATCATAGTTGTCCGTTGGACGATTATTCTATGATGGATATCCCGCTGGCTATTCGTAGATATACCCTATCTGCTAACGCCCTTCCCAAGACTCCCGAACCGTCGGGACACATCGAATACTCGCATGTTACGGAATTTATTACAAGTGGGTCGAAAAGTGTGGTAAACAATAAATTAGATTCTCTTGGGAATACCCAGGTAACCATGTATGAGTTTTGGACATCTGAAAATAATATCAATCATCGAAGTGATATAAATGAAACATTGAATCTTGAATATCTTCCGAACAATCAGTTGATTCTCACATCAAAGCATTTTAAAAGGGGGCATCTCAAACAAAAAACAGAATTTACCAACGAAGAAAAAACGACAAAGTACGAATACGGTATATGGGAAAAAGACAATGCGCCCCTTATTCCGGGAACGCTTTTTATTCCTTATGATTATTCTACTTCCAATTGGACGACCAGCCTGTCGTCCGATTGTAACGGCTCTTCTACGAGTCTTTACGAGTGGTATAAAGACTTTGGCATTGTCCGCTACAGGATCATCCCCTATAACAAAAGAATCGTTGAGATTAAAGAAACCGGAACTTTGACGAATAAACTCCGATGGTTTAGGTATGGTTTCCCTTTTTATTCCGGCGACAAATTAGCCAATTCGCCCGTTTCGGAATCGACAATTGACTCGAAAGGGGATACTATTGTGAACTATTATACTTATACGAGTTCAAACAAAGTGAATGCGCATGTAACGGTATGTGGCGGGAAAATCACTTCTGCTTACAGATATGTGTATGACGGGAAAGATAATTTAACATCCGTCTATATGGCAGAAATAGAGCCCTCCAACAGTCCTTCTGCGGCAAATCATGGGTTGGGAAGCCTCAATATGAGTAATTCGATTTTCACATTAACAAACAAGCACCTCGAAACACGAGAATATGAAACACGACAGGGGAAGAACAGACTGTGTCGGGTAATCAATCATAATACGAATGTATCTACCGTATATATTTGGGGATACAGGGGGGAATATCCGATTGCGGAAATCAAAAATTGTACGCTTGCCCAGCGGGATGCCAAGTTAACCGGTAGTCAACTCAACACCTTGATGGATTCCGAAAATCCGGATATGACTGTAATCAACAATTTACGAAACCAGTTGGCAGGAAGTTTTGTTACCACGTTCACTTACAAAATGAAAGTGGGTGTTACCTCCGTTACCGACCCGCGCGGGATTACCACCTATTACGATTACAACGATTTTGGCGAGTTGCAAGAATGTTACATCATAGAAAACAGTCAAAAGAAGATCGTGCAAAAAATGGAATATCATTGGAACATCAATATGTAAACAATAAAAAAGATAAAAGTTATGAAACGAAAAATAATTATAACAGTCGCCTTCTTTTTAGGCTTGATTGGCCAAACGAAAGCAACCGATTATGTGGCTATCAGTGAAGTGCTTTACGATACGCCGATGAAAAATACCGAAATGCCCTTTTTCGGCCAGTTTGTCGAATTGTATAATGCGGGCAGTAGTCCGACTTTTCTCTCCGGATGGCAACTGATGGTTGAAAGCACCGGACAGTATTATACTTTTAATGGCGTTGTTTTAAATCCTCAAGCCTTTTTGATTGTTACTTTCGGCAGTCCGGATGATTTGGTAGGTGATCTTTTTGATCCAAACGATTGGGAAGGATTAACGGCTTTTCAAGTGGCTTTTAAAATATACCCACCGGAACTTCATGGTGCTATTACGACAGCATTCGGATCGAACAGCAACTTCATTCAGCAGTCGGGTCCGTTATTGTATCAAACAAGTATGATTCTGCCCAATGATTCGGCTACAGTTATTTTAAGAGACAATACGGGAACGATTAGAAATTACGTTAGATATTCAGAAAATCAGATAAATTCCAATACAGCCATTAATTGGGCTTGTGGCGATATATCTGGATTTGAGGGTCTTTACAGTACAACCGGCAGCATCCAGCGAGCATCTGTCTTTTTTGATTCGAATGGTTGCTCACTCTATAATCGCAACAATTGGGTCGATGGCCCCAGTCCCTATTATGATAGAGATCCACAATATGGAATGGCTTCTCCCGCATACGCTAACGTACCAATCGGATCCAATTATGTTTTAGATCCAAGCCTTCCTGCACTGAATCGTATTGTTACGGTAACCCCAACAGTCGAAATGGACTCCATACCCACAGTAGATAACAAAATGCAGTTAGACAGTTTGACAAACGTGATTACTCAAATCGACTATTTCGATGGCTTGGGATTTCCGCTGCAAACCGTACAAAAAGGGATTACTCCTTCCGGAAACGATCTGGTTAATCTGTATGAATACGATGTTTTCGGACGCAATTACCGGCAATGGCTGCCGGTGGCATTTAGCGGAAACAACGGCGCTTATGTGTCTTCTCACACATTCCAACCGAAAGCCAACAATTATTCATATTACCCGGAAAAGAAACCCTATTCCGAAATCATCTATGCCGACTCATTGCTCAATTATGCAAAAGGGAATAAAAATCCGGGCACAGACTGGCACAATCATCCAACCGGAGTGGATTACAAAACAAATGCTTCGGGAGAAGTAAAACTCTTTTTCATAAACAGTAACAACAAACTTGAATCGGGAACATATCCTGCGCAAGCACTGTACAAGACTGCGACGACCGACGAAGACGGAAAGAAATCCGTAGAATACAAAGACAAAGCAGGCCGCGTAGTGATGACCCGCCAGATAAACAGCACGACGAATCACGACACCTATTACGTTTATGATGATTTCGGCAATCTGCGGTATATGCTTCCGCCCTTGGCGGCAGATGCCTTAGGCAACGGAACTCATCAGGACACAGTCGCTCCAATTCGGTTGTACGGATACATTTACAAATACGACAGCCGCAACCGCTGCATCGAAAAGAAACTGCCCGGCTGTGAACCAATTTATATGGTTTACGATAAAGCCGATCGCTTGGTTCTTTCGCAAGACGGTAATCAGCGGGCAAAAGGACAGTGGACTGTAATGAAATACGATGTTCTCGGACGCTTGCTTTATACGGGAATTATTAATCGGGAAATGCAGTCATCAGACACAGCAATGGTGCATAACAATGTAATTATCGAATCATTTATTGCTTACGGAGGATTGACCCCAACCGGTTATTCCTGCAATTATTTTCTTCCGAATGAAATTCAACCGATGACCGTAAATTATTACGACCATCATAATTTTTTTGAAACATGGTCATGCAATATGCTGATCGACAGTTTGATGTATAATAAAAAAAGCGGCTATGATACGATTTATCCGACAAATTCGATGTTTGGAGATGCCAAAGGATTACTCACCGGAACGATGACCCGAATATTGGGGACTAACGATTTTCTGCGCGAGGCATATTACTACGACTATCGCGGACGAATTATACAAACCCGCAGTACCAATCATTTGGGAGGATACGACTATGAGTACAATGCCTACAATTTTACAGGAAATGTAACCGCAACACTGAAAGAGCATAAAGCCAAGATGAATCCAAGTTCTCCTTCGAGTTATGTGATAGAACTGAAAGAAAGATACTCCTACACCTACGACCATGCCGGACGCTTAGATGAAACATGGTATCAGTTGTATGCCCTCGATTCGATATTGATTTCCAAAAACGAATACGACGAATTGGGTCGCCTGATTGAAAAGAAACGGCACAACAGCGCCGATACCCTACAGTTTGATTACAATATCCGCTCCTGGCCGACAAAAATAAAAAGCGGCAATTTTGTGCAAAATTTGTACTACAATGCCTCGCCCTATTCTTCCCTTTTGCCGGTTTGTTACAACGGCAATATCTCTGCAACAATCTGGACGTATAACGGACAAACCAACGGGCATGTATATTGGTACGATGGATTGAATCGATTGACAACATCGTATGCGATTCTAAACAATCAGGTAAAGGATTTGGGAGAAATGTCGGAAAACTTTACTTACGACAAGCACGGAAACATAACGTCTCTGAACCGTTCCGACGTGAGCGATTACATCAACTATCTGACACTGACCTACAACGGCAATCAGTTGAAAAAAGTTACCGACCTCTATAATTTTCCAAATCTCTATAATACAAAGAAATATCCGACTCCGTCCAATCAGCCCGAACCGTTTTTATACGATGGCAACGGTAACCTGACCACAGATTATGACCGAAAAATTATTACAATTAAATATAATTTACTAAATTTGCCGGATACGATTCAGTTTGAGCAAGGGCATCAGATTATTAACAAATACGCTGCCGATGGTCGGAAATTGAAAACAAGTTATGCAACAATGTATC
>Ga0209628_10001616_pt1 | contig 14744 bp, 15 predicted proteins | sample TergutCu122P4_FD_187285 | JGI IMG/M metagenome (GOLD analysis project Ga0209628, IMG submission 187285) | Cubitermes ugandensis P4 segment gut microbial communities from Kakamega Forest, Kenya - Cu122 P4 (SPAdes) (version 2) | ecosystem: Host-associated > Arthropoda: Insects > Digestive system...
CGGGCGGTTTCTTCAGTGAAACCACCCTCGAGCAACGAAGGAATATCCGGAAAATCACGCGACGTTTTCGACATGGGCCGCGTTGTACCATATTTCCCTTATCGTGGAAATAGCAATTTTTCAAATACTCCGCTGAAATGTTACGAAATAACAATGGCAGCCGGGAACGGAGCGCAGTGCAGTGACCGGATCAAACAGCTGGGAAATCCGGTCACTTCACTGCGTTACGTTCCCGGCTACCATTCACAAAGTGCGGCTGTTATTTTTATACTGTTCCTAAGGTTGTTTTGTTCGGAAAAATAAGGTAGAAATAAGGTTTCCTTGCCGATTAGCAACCTTGTTTTGCGATCCCGGACGTTACCTAATTTCACGGCTACACCGCTTAAATTTCAACACTTTTTCCAGTTTCATAACCATTTCGTTTCCACTTTGAGAATTTTACTATCATGCAAAACAATTCAACACCGTCGGAAAATGCGCGTCTGCTTTCGCTTGACGCTTTTCGGGGCCTGACCATCATGGCGATGGTCATGGTCAACAACCCGGGCACCTGGAGTGCGGTTTATCCGCCATTGCGGCACGCCGATTGGAACGGGTGGACGCCGACCGATCTGATTTTTCCCTTTTTCGTGTTTATGGTCGGCGTCTCCCTCGTCTTTTCACTGCAAAAACGAATTGCTTCCGGTGCGTCGAAGTGCGCTTTAAGCCGCAAGATTATTCTGAGATCGGTCATCATCTTTCTGCTCGGGATGTTTTTGTTCTTCTTTCACCACGGTCTCACGAGCAATGTCAGCGAGATACGGTTTTGCGGCGTTCTGTCCCGCATCGCCGTCGTGTATTTGCTTGGCGGACTGATTTTTATTTACTTCCGCCCCTGCTTGCTGAAACTTTTGTGCGTGTTGCTCCTTGTCGGTTACTGCTATTGTATGACGACAATCCCGATTCCCGGTAATGACGGCAAAGTGATGCTCGAACCGGGCAATAATCTTGCCGCGTACATCGACAGCAAGGTCATGCCGTTCGGACATTTCTACCATCAAGCGGCCGATCCGGAAAAGAATCGCCTCAATTGGGACCCGGAAGGACCGTTTAGCACGATCCCGGCACTGGCGACTTGCCTGATCGGAATTTTTGCGGGTTTATTGTTGCGAAATTCCGAAAAAACGCAGGAACGCAAAGTTATCATCCTGTTTTTCTCCGGGTTCCTGTTGCTTCTGGGCGGTTACTTTTGGGGGCTTCATTTTCCGATCAACAAACCGATCTGGAGCAGCTCCTACGTCTTGCTGACCTCCGGTTTCGCTTGCCTGATTCTTGCCTCGTGCGTCTATTTCGTTGACATGCTTGGCTATAAACGGATAATGTATCCCGCCGTCGTGTTCGGCTCGAACGCCATCACGATCTATTGTCTTTCCAGCATCCTGGCCGGCTTGGTTTTCTATGAAGGGACCTTGAGATTCAATTACGAAATGATGAACATCATCACGCAAGCCGGGTATTCGAACGAATTTGCCAGCATGTATTACGCCCTGTTCTTCGTCGCGGTCAATTTCATCCCAGCCTGGCTGTTGTATTATTTCAGAATTTTTGTACGGGTGTGATATTTATGTATTCAAAGTGTAGACGAAATGGTATTGAAACCGGAGAAAGTGTTGAAATTTAAGGGCATCGGGAATCGGGAATCGGGAATCGGAAATTGGAGGAAGTTTTTCACTTATCACCGATTCCCGATGCCCGATGCCCTATTTCCTATTTCCTATTTCCGATTTCCGATTTCCGATTCCCGATTCCCGATTCCCGATTCCCAATTCCCCATTCCCAATTCCCAATTTCCTATTCCCAATTTCCTATGCCGCATCCCCTATTTTCCGCCTCCTTGCCGATGTTTCTCCTTTGTCTCTCCGTGGTCTCCGCCCAAGAGGTCATGTCGGATAACGAAAAAATCTACACGGAAATGATGGAGGATGCGGCGTTTCAGAAATTTTTGAAGATCACCGGGGAAGCGTTTCCGACGGACGGACAAACGAAACCGAAAGCTCAAACGGAACCGGATCCACCGTCGCTTTATCGACGGTTGAAACGCGAGCAATTCGCGGAAAACAAGCGAAACCGTAACACCATCGGCTACAAACGCCGCGAGTACGATTTTCACATTCCTTACAAGCAGCCGCAGCGGGCTTTAAGTGTCGGCCTCAAAATCGACATGCGGCAGGGCGAACTGCGGAAAACCGGCGGCGATTTCGATCTGGCGATTGAGGGAAACGGCTTTTTCCGGGTCGTCGATCAAGAGACGTCGCAAATTTTGTACACACGTTGCGGTTCGTTTGAAAGAGACGAACATGGCTTTCTTTCGCTACTCCAGGGGGAACGGGTTTTTCGTTTGACGCCGGAAATTTCCGTGCCGGACGAGTTTGACTCGTTTTCCATTTCCGAAGACGGACAAATTCGTACAACAACAGAAACCGGCCGTTTGGAGCTGACGGTTTTCCCGAATCCGAAACGGCTCTGCCCGGTGGACGACCGCTGCTTTTCCGAAACATCACTTTCCGGCAAACCGAAAACCCGGTTTCCGACGCAAGGAACCGCCGGAAAAATCCGGCAACGATTTTTGGAGGAGTCCAACGTACAAAAACACGAATGACGCACAAAGTCCGCTCCGCCGCCGGTGTTTACAACGTCCGAAACACTTCGCCGGCGGCCTGGATCGTGTTAAGGATATCCGTTTGCGTGTGCTCCGTGGAGATGAAGAAGGTTTCAAACTGACTGCACGGAAAATAAAAACCGCGATCCAACATGCCCCAAAAGAACTTCGAATACCGGGCGGTGTCACACCTGGACGCGGTTGCCCAATTGATGATTTTGTTCGTAAAACAACTCCCGGAAGAACTGGTTCCGGTCGCTTGAATGACTTTGTTGCCGCCCACGCTGATCGAATCCGTACCGCCGTCTGCTTTGTCACGATGTCTTTCACTGAGGAAGAAAAGAGTCAACATCGTTCCCCAATGTTCCAGATAGACGGGAATTCCCGCGTCCAAGGCACCATCCTCCAGTCCCTCGGCAAGTATCGCTCCCAAGCGTTCGAGTTTCAAGTAGGGATTGTTGTCACGCAGGTATTTGAGCGTTACAATTCCGGCAGCGGTTGCCAGGGGATTCCCGCTGAGCGTTCCGGCCTGGAACACTTTTCCAACGGGCAGCAAGGCGTCCATGATTTCCGCCTGGCCGCCGAACGCGCCGACCGGTAGTCCGCCGCCGATGACTTTACCGAGCGTCGTCAAGTCGGGCGTAATGCTAAACCTGCGTTGCGCACCGCCGAAATCGACGCGAAAACCGCTCATGACTTCGTCGAAAATCAGTATCGCGCCGCAGTCTTTGGTGCAATGTCGCAATTCGTAGAGGAAATTGGAACTTCCGGGAACGCACCCCATGTTTCCGGCAATCGGTTCGACAATAACGGCGGCAATTTCCCTGCCGTGTGCCTCGAAAAGTTTGTGAATCGCGTCAACATCGTTATACGGCAGAAGAAACGTGTCTTGTATGGTCCCCTCCGGGATTCCCGGCGAGTTTGGAACGCCGAGCGTTGCCGCAGAACTTCCTGCCGCGACCAACAGCGAATCGACATGCCCGTGATAATTCCCGATAAACTTGACGATTTTGGAACGACCGGTGTAACCGCGAGCGAGCCGAATCGCACTCATGGTCGCTTCGGTGCCGGAATTGACCAACCGGACTTTTTCGACGCCGGGAATTGCCGCAATAATCAGCTCGGCCAGCTCGTTTTCCGCCGCTGTCGGAGCACCGAAGCTGGTCCCTTTGGCAATCGCTTCTTCCAAAGCCGCGACGACAAGTGGGTGCTTGTGTCCCAGAATCATCGGTCCCCAGGATTGAACGTAATCGAGGTACCGGTTTCCATCGACATCGTAAAGAAACGCCCCTTCGCCCCGGTCAAAGACGACCGGCTCACCGCCGACCCCGCCGAAAGCCCTCGCGGGACTGTTTACACCGCCGGGAATTAAACTTTGCGCCCTGGTAAAAATCTCGTGACTGCGTTCTCGGTTCATGGATGAAATGGAATGAGGGTAAAATGTCATGTTGCCAACACGGTTATTTTACCCATAAAGACCGGTCCGACAACCTTATTGTCCACAAAAATCGTCCAAAACCCGCACAAATTCGGCGACGTCCCAAAAAATAACCGGGATACGCCGCCCGCAGATACTTGAAATTCAGGTTCACGGTCCACAATCGACGTTGCGCTTTTTCAGAGCGAAAAATGCCGGAAAAATGCCGATTTCGCACAAAGTTTTATACCGTTCTTTTCAAGAAAACTGCAAAGTCCCTGGGAACGCAGGCATCTTGCCTGCGCGAGGCAGGCTGGAAGCCTGCGTTCCCAGAGGTGCCCTCAATTTCTATCCATTTTGAACAATGCAGTTCTCTTGCCGTTCTTTTACACTCCCCTCAGCATTCACTTGATTTCCCGTTGCTTTCCTCTATAATGGAAACCGTTTCCCAAATGAGGGATAAACGCCGTACAGGGTACGGCGGCTAAACCGATTACTGACCACTACCTCATGGAACCCAGAGAATTTTTGAAAAACGTACTCCAAACGCCAAGTCCGAGCGGATTTGAAGAGCCGGTCCAACGGCTTGTCCGCGATTACATGAAACCGTTCGCCGACGACCTCCGGACGGACGTTCACGGCAACGTGATTGCCGTGAAGAACCCGGACGCACCGGTCCGCGTCATGTTTGCCGGACATTGCGACCAAATCGGAATGATTGCCAACTACATCGACGATCAGGGGTTTTTGTACGTATTGACAATCGGCGGCTGGGACGTTCAAAACCTGATCGGACAGCGTGTGAAAATCTGGACGCACGGTGGTCCGGTCGATGGTGTCATCGGGAAAAAGCCGATCCATCTGCTCAACGACGAGGAGAAGAAAAAGGTCCCGAAAATCCACGATCTCTGGGTCGATTTCGGTGCCGCCAACAAGGAAGAAGCCGAAAAAGTCGTGCAAATCGGCGATCCGATCACGGTCGATCTGGAATATCGGGAACTCCTCAACAATCTCATTGCCGCGCCTGCAACGGACGACAAGGCGGGGATGTGGGTTGTGATGGAAGCGTTGCGCCGCATCGATTCTGCGAAACTGAAGGTCGGCGTTTATGCCGTTTCGACGGTCCAGGAAGAAGTCGGTTTACGCGGTTCGAAAACAAGTGCGTACGGAATTGATCCGCAAATCGGAATCGCGGTGGACGTTACCTTTGCGACCGATTGTCCGACGATTGAAAAGAAGCAAAACGGCGAGGTGAAACTCGGCGGCGGCCCGGTGATTACGCGGGGACCGAACATCACGACGAAACTGGCGAACGCCCTGGTTGCCGTTGCAAAAACGCACGAAATCCCGGTCCAGATGTGTGCCGAGGGCCGGATCACGGGGACAGACGCCGGTTCGATCCAGATCAACCGCAGTGGTGTCGCAACCGCTTTGATAAGCGTACCGAACCGGTACATGCACACGCCGGTTGAAATGATCTCATTCACGGACGTCGACCACGCCGCAAATCTGCTGGCCCGATACGTCGAATCGCTGGAAAGCGACGTCGATTACGTACCGTAAATTCCTTAGCCGCCTCGCCCTGCGAAGCGCGACCTTGCACCACGTAAACACTACAACAACCGGTATGTCCACACGGTTCCTTTTTTTCGATCTTGGCAACGTGTTGATTCGATTTTCCACGGACCGCTTGTTCTCACAAGCCGCTGCCGTTGTCGGTCAAACGCCGCAGTGGATTTTCGAAAACCTGTACTCGGCGGAGATGCTTCGTCTGGCCGAGTGCGGACACTTTTCCGCGGAGGAATTTTACCGGTACGTTTGTGAACTCCTCCCCGGGAAAGAGATCCCTTTTGAGAAACTGTTAGCCGCCGTCAACGAGATTTTTTGGCTTAACGAACCGATGCGCCCCACGCTCACGCAAATCGCCGAAAACGGTTTGCCGTGCGGAATTCTTTCCAACATCGGTCCCTGGCATTGGGAGTATTGCCGGAACACGTTTTCGGAAATCTTCCAATACGTGCCGGCGAACCACGTCCTCAGCTACAAGGTTGGCGTCATGAAACCGGCCCGGGAAATTTATTCCGCCGCGTTTCAATTCGCCCGGGAAGCGGTTCCCGGAATCGAACCGGGCGAAGTCCTGTTCATCGACGATCTCGAAAAAAACGTGCGTGGTGCCAAAGAATTCGGATTCGACGCCGTACAGTACTCGTTCAAAAATCACGAAGCACTTCTCGTGCAACTGCGTTTGCGGAAAATGACAATCGCCGAACCCGCCGCGTAAACAAAGATGTTCGGAGTGTGGGCGTTTCACCCACACCCGGACTTGCGGACGCCGCGTCGTTTTGTTCGACGTCCGAACAGTTGAAAATCGTTACGATTTCTTTTTCGCGTCCGTAACCATCGTTTCGGTTGTGAGCATCAGCCCGGCGATACTGGCGGCATGGGACAACGCGGTGCGGACCACCTTGAGCGGGTCAATGATCCCGGCCTTGAACATATCGACGTACTTGCCGACGTTGGCGTCATAACCGGTCGTCGGCGATTTCTCGGCCAAAACGTTCTCGGCAACGACACTACCGTCAAGGCCGCAGTTTTCGGCGATCTGTTCGAGCGGCTTCGAAAGCACCTTGGCGATGATGGACGCACCGGCCTTTTCATCCCCCTTGCAACTCGACCGGGCTTTTTCCACCGCTTCCCTGCACCGAAGCAAGGCGACGCCACCACCGGGAAGAATCCCTTCCTGAGCGGCTGCACGGGTTGCATGGAGAGCGTCTTCGATCCGGGCCTTCTTCTGCTTCATTTCCGTTTCGGTATGGGCACCGACCTGGACCACCGCGACACCACCGGACATCTTCGCCAACCGTTCCTGGTACTTTTCCCGGTCGTAATCGCTGTCGGTCGTCTCGATCTGCTTGCGGAGCAGGTCGATCCGCGCCTTGATGTCCGCTTTTTTGCCCAAGCCTTCGACAAGCGTCGTCGTTTCCTTCTCGACCACGACCTGCTTGACGCGGCCCAGTTGTTCGAGCGTTACGTTTTCCAGCTTGATACCAAGGTCTTCGCTGATGACGGTGCCACCGGTCAGAATCGCAAGGTCGGTAAGCATCGCTTTGCGGCGGTCACCGAAACCGGGGGCCTTCACGGCACATACGTCCAGCGTTCCCCGAAGCCGGTTCACGACCAGCATTGTCATCGCTTCGCTATCGACGTCCTCGGCGATAATAAGGAGCGGCTTCATTTTCTGGCTGACTTTTTCCAGAAGCGGCACAAGCTCACGGACACTGCTGATCTTCTTTTCATGCAAAAGAACGTAAGCGTCTTCCATCTGGCAGTTCATTTTCGTCGCATCGTTGATGAAGTACGGCGAAATGTAACCTTTATCAAACTGCATTCCTTCGACGACTTCGTACTTCGTTTCGGCGGTCTTGCCTTCTTCGACGGTGATGACACCATCGTTGCCGACCGCTTCCATCGCTTCGGCAAGAAGCTTGCCGATTTCCGCGTCGTTGTTGGCACTGATGGCACCAACGCTGGCGATTTCCTGCTTCGTCGTAACAGCTTTCGCCTGTGCGGCAAGCTGGGCAATGGCGGCGTCCACCGCTTTGTCGATCCCGCGACGAAGGGCCGTCGGATTGCAACCGCCGGCGAGGTGTTTGAGACCTTCCTGGAAAATGGCACGGGCAAGAACCGTCGCGGTCGTCGTCCCGTCGCCGGCAATGTCCGACGTTTTCGAGGCAACTTCATTGACGAGCTTGGCCCCCATGTTTTCAAACGGGTCGTCCAGTTCGACTTCCTTGGAGACGGTAACGCCATCTTTGGTAACGGTCGGGCCGCCGTAGGATTTGTTGAGAATCACGTTGCGTCCGGTCGGTCCCATTGTAACGGCGACCACGTCCGCGAGTTTATTGACACCCTCAAGCATCTTCTTGCGGGCTTCTTCGGTGAATATAAGTTGTTTGGCCATATTGATTAAATGAGAAATGAGAAATGAGAAATGAGAGGTCAAAATGAGAAAGGGAAATGAAAAATGAGAGAAACGTTAGTTTTCTCATTTCTCATTTCTCATTTCTCATTTATTTAATGACTTTCGCCAGGACGTCGCTTTCGCGGAGGATTTTGATTTCCTTGCCGTCGATTTCGATGTCGCTACCGGAATACTTGCCGTAGATGACCTCGTCCCCGACGACGACGTTCATTTCGCCTCGCTTGCCGTTATCGAGTAGCTTGCCGATTCCGATGGCAAGCACGGTGCCACGCTGCGGTTTTTCCTTGGCACTATCCGGAAGGACGATCCCCCCCGCCGTCATCTCCTCCGCAGCAAGCGGTTCGACGACAATACGATCATCCAACGGTTTCAAATTGAGTTTCTTCGACATAAGTGTTTCTCCTTATTAAGAGGTTAAGTTTTTAAGGTTAATGTTTTGAAATGATAGCGGATAACAGAGCCGCAATCGTAAGATTGCGCAACAATCTCGCAATCTTACGATTGCGGCTCTGTGAATTGTTGTTTCTGTTTTATTCCCTCCAATTCGCGTTTCAGGTTATCAATTTTTTCTTCTACTGTATCAATCTTCATTCGCATCTTGACGGACTCATCCATCATTACTTTCACCATGTCGGGGAGAATAGAAAATCTCCTCTTACTACTATCAAGTGCTGACGATACCCATAGCTGAATCACAAGGATGGCAACAATGAGATTGCTTATCATCACTACGTAATAGACTCTACGCGGTGAAAATTCTTCGTTCTTCTCATTTTCGGACAGTTTTTTTCACTCATAGCATCATCTGATATTTTCCAGGGGAAACGGAGATTTTTCTACGCAATCTTACGATTGCGGCTCTGTTATACGACCACTGAGTTTCTCGGCAGTCTTTTCGGCAGTCTTTTTGGACAACCTCTGGTTTTGCTTGGCTTCCAAATAAATTCTCTGTTGCTCCGCAGTTAAGCGGCCACCGGGTAAACCGAGTTCCCTTCGTAACGCTACTCCCTCGAGACACATCTGCTCAAGGCTGTCGTTTGCAATTTGTGTCAAAACTTGTGATCGTTGATTCATGATTTCATTCTCCTATCTTCTATGTTATGCTGGTGCCATTCAAAGAGAACAATGTTTTTCCCTGAAGTCCACATCGCATTCCACGTTGTTTCGTGAACTTCATAAACAATCTTGCCTTCCTCAAAGGACGAGATGGCTTCCTCATACGAATCTGATTCGGTGAAACTGCCAAGAATGTCGTAAATATGATACTTGATTTTTAGCTCAGATTCCATAGTTTTTCTTCTTCAATTGTTATTATTATTATTTCTGTTTCATTTCCTCCAATTCGCGTTTCAGGTCGTCGATTTGGCGTTGTTGCTTGTCGATGGTTTCTTTCGATTCCAATAACTTGTGATTCACTCCATTGAACTTGCTCTCAAGACTTGAGAAACGTCCCGGCGGGGTGATTATGAGGGAGATCAACACTGCGACAACAACGGTTCGCCAATGAATCTTTTTTTCTGTTTTCTCGTCCATTGTTCTGTTTTCTTCAACTCATAACCTTCGATAAGCCGGAGAACAACCTCATTTCTACCTCATTTTCCCAAACAAAACAACCTTGGCAGTTCTTGTTTTTGCCTGGGGCAAAACAAGATAAATGAGGTAAGCACCTTAGTGGGATTCCGCTGTTACTAAGGTTGTTTTGTCAGAAAAATAAGGTGAAAACAAAGTTTTCCACCGCAATCTCACGATTGCGGCTCTGCTTTCGGCATCGGTCAGAATTCGTAATTCGTAATTAGAATCCCATACCGCCCATTCCACCCATTCCACCCATGCCTCCCATGCCTCCCATGCCGTCCATACCGGGTTGAGGTGGGCCGGCGGGTTCGTCTTTCGGGATGTCGGTCAGCACACAGGAGGTCGTCAACAGCAAAGCGGCAACACTAGCGGCGTTCGTCAAAGCGGCCCGGACAACCTTCGTCGGGTCAATGATACCCGCTTCGACGAGGTCGCAATAGGTGTCTTTGTCGGCGTCGTACCCTTCGTTTTTCCCCTTCATCTGGCGGACCTTGTTGACGACGATCCCACCATTGACACCGGCGTTTTGCGCGATTTCACGCAAGGGGGCTTCGAGAACCTTCCTGACGATCTGGACACCGTACTGCTCGTCGCCGACCGCTTCGAGTTTGTCCAGAGCCTTTTCGCAACGAAGCAGCGCGACACCACCGCCGGGGACGATTCCTTCTTCGAGTGCGGCCTTCGTGGCGGCCCGAGCGTCTTCGTAGAGGAACTTACGCTCTTTCATCTCGGTTTCCGTGGCGGCCCCGACATTGATCTGGGCAACACCACCGGCAAGCTTCGCAAGCCGTTCCTCCAGCTTTTCCCTGTCGTAATTGCTGGTCGTCGTCTCGATTTCCTTCTTCATTTGAGCGACGCGGCCATCAATCGCTTCCTTCTTGCCGGCACCACCGACCAAAATCGTTTCGTCGGACGTGATCGTTACCTTCTTGACCTTGCCGAGGTCGGACAGCTTGACCGCTTCGAGTTGAACGCCGAGGTCTTTGTAGATCGCAGTCGCGGCGGTCAGAGTTGCAATATCCCCAAGCATCGCCTTACGACGGTCGCCGTAACCGGGCGCTTTGACGGCACAAACGCGAAGGATACCACGCATTTTGTTGACCACGAGCGTCGCCAGGGCTTCCCCTTCGATGTCTTCGGCGATGATGAGAAGCGGCTTGTTCTGCTTGCTGATCGCTTCCAAAAGCGGTACCAAAGACCGGGCATTGGAGATTTTGTCCTCGTGAATGAGCACAAGAGCGTCATCAAATTCAACGGTTTGATCGTCCAGATCGGTTACGAAATGGGGCGAAAGGTATCCGCGGTCAAACTGCATCCCTTCGACGACTTCGACGTAGGTCTCGGCCTGCTTGCCTTCCTCGACGGTAATGACGCCGTTCTTGCCAACCTTCATAAAAGCGTCGGCGAGGGTCTGCCCGATGAGCGGATCGTTGTTTCCGGCGATGGTTGCGACCTGGGCGATTTCCTTTTTGTTCTTTTCGCTGACCGGGGTGGACATTTTGGTAACCGCCTCGCAAACGACCGAGGCCGCTTTGCTGATTCCGCGGGACAGGGCCATCGGATCGGCACCGGCAGCGACCATCTTGAGTCCTTCCATGTAAATCGCTTCGGCAAGGACGGTTGCGGTCGTCGTTCCGTCTCCGGCGATTTCATTCGTTTTGGAGGCCGCTTCTTTGACAAGAGCGGCACCGAGGTTTTCCTCCGGGTCTTCCAGGGAAATGTCCTCGGCGACGGTTACGCCGTCTTTGGTAATTTTGGGTGCTCCCCAGCCTTTATCGAGAACGGCGTTGCGTCCTCTGGGGCCGAGTGTGCTTTTGACCGCTTTTGCCAGTTTTTGCACGCCAACGGCCAACGGTTGCCGGGCTACATCATCAAAAGACATCTTTTTGGCCACTTCGTTATCTCCTCTTTCAATGGGTTAGGTAATTAAAGAATATTAGAATATTCAAAAAAACGTGAGTTTTTATGCGTTGCCACTTATCCAAGCAAGTTTTGTGCCAAATCAATTTTTTTACACGTCCAAAAGGAATAGAGATTCTCTTAACTCGTTGCCAAAGAAGAGAATACGGAAAAATAATCTCCGCGAAAACAATCACAAAAATCCCTTTTTACGAAAAAAAAGATGTCATTTTGGCAGGTCCCCAATTTTTTTATAAATCGAATCCGAAAACGTTGATGTTGCCGCCCGTCGGTTTCGAAAGCCCGGCGACAAGGCACAAGGTCGGTCAAAATCGCCTTTTCCAAATCGGCTTCCAGATTAATTGTCCTTCAGCCCCAAGGTATCGAGTAAAAACGGGTCTTTGAACAGATTAAACGGTATTGACGATTTTTCCGTCAAGGCAGTATTGGCGATTTCCTGCCGCTCGTAGGCTTTGCGGGAGATTTGACGCGACATTTCACGAACACCAAAATGACGTTCGGAAGCATCGTTGGCGTAATAACTGCGGGCATTTTCATCTTTAATCCGAATAAGTTCTCTAAAGTGTGACCAACTCAATTGTTGCGCCAGCGGTGCCACAATCTCAATGTCTTTATAGACATTGGCAAACTGCGACATGCGATATAAGTTCTTTTCCTCAAAAGACTTGCCGTACCGCTCTACCAATTTTCGCGACAGTGTGGCGAAAATCTTCTTGCCGTACTCCGCCCGTTCGCCGTCGAGGACGACGGAATTGATATGCCGCCCGATTTCCCAGTACATGAGCGTTACCTCGCGGTTTGCATAAGCTCCGGCACGGGATTTGCGCGTTTCGATAATTTCCGCAACACGAGCAAACAGCGAACTTTCGTCAACTTGGGATTGATCTCAGGCCGTCGACAAGTTTGTATCGAGACCGTCATTTCGCGATGCTCCATTCCGGCTTTTATTCATCTCCCCCAATAAAAGCCGGAATGAAGCGAAGCGAAATGACGGTAAAATCAGTAAAAATCGTAAACTTGTCGACGGACTGACGTTACTGCCGGGGTTACCGCTTACTGCGTGCGCGGCTCTGATTGGGCGCGGCTCTGATTGGGTATGGTGCAAAATGTCAATTTATTGACGTTGTATAGCATAAAACGGACGCTCCCGAAAGAGGATTTTACAAAAATTCCTTCACTCCCGCAAGACCGGAAACTTGTTGACGGTCTTGTTTTTCAAGAAGATTGCAAATCTCTTGGAGCGCAGGCGTAAGAGGTACGAAGGATGTGTGATTTATAAAGGGCAACCGGACTAACGGGCTGCTGTCGGAACGGTATAAAACTCGATTTCCCAAAGACGGGCAATGTTGTCCGGCGTTTGAGTAACGAGTAGACGTAATTGCCTGACGCTCCTCTCTTCAAAATTCCGGTTTCCGTCATATTCACTGTTGTCGGTTGTCTTTGCACCGGGAATGTCAACCCATTGATATTCGTTCCAATGTATCTGCTCCACCAACCGCGTATGTTGACGTTTGGGCAGGTGGTCATAGAATAATGGTCGGGAGAGTCTTGGCCCTTATTTCACGCGTTCCGCGGCTTCCATTGGTCGGGCAGCATTTTTCTTAACTCCTTTTTGCTTGAGAGGTCCGCCAGCCTTGCCATAACATCGCACAGGTATTCGAATTCGTTAATTTTGTGCCTGCGGGCACTGCTCAAAAGCGAATACAAAATGCAAGCCGTCTCGCCTCCACGCTCGTTGCCGAAAAAGAGCCTTGCGTCAAGAAGTCCGTAGAAAGGAGAAAATCATGTAAAAGTTAACATGTACAACACCTTTTGTAGAGCACCTTGCAGGAAAAGCCTGCCCGGTAAGGCTTGACCAGCCGCCGGAAGCGAGTTTTGCGTGGGTGTGAGCAATCACATGTTGGTACGAGATTGCCAACCACCGGTCAAACGGTGCTGCGAAGCGTAAACAGCGAGTTTGAATGCTTTGCTATTGAACCTCGAAATTTCGGTCAACGTAGGAGCTTCCTCAGTGGCTTTCAAGGGAGCAATATCGTATGCTTTATACTGGTCTGAAGCTGCGATCCTGCCGGGGTCTTTGGAACAAGGCGAACAAACAATGGAGGTCTCACGGGAACTTGAGAGATCCTGACATGTCCATGTCCATTCCCGGAACAGACCGGGTGAACAAAGCGAGTCCATGCGGCGTACACGGCATGGACGCGGAACATGTACGAAACATGGTATCGCCGAACGAAGGAAACGAAGTGACGCGAGACGCATTTCAGGAAGTCAGAGCAACCTGATAGTACCAACGAAGTCGGCGAACTCTCCCCAGAGGAGTCGATGGAGGGAAGCGGGTTGTCGAATAATTGGACCGCTACTTAGAAATACATCAAATGCTTGGAAATTTGGAAAATGTATCAACGGTACAGCAGCGGATAGCGACCTTGGCACAACGTTCGCCGGAGTTTGCTTTCACATCGCTCGCTCACCACATGACGCCTGAATGGTTGGAAAGTGCCTATCATGCAACGCGCAAGGACGGTTCCGCCGGGATCGACGACGTGACGGGAAAGCAGTATGCGGAGAATCTCGAAGAGAATCTGCGATCACTGTACGAACGTCTCAAGTCGGGAACGTACAAGGCACCGCCGGTTCGTCGCCAACACATTCCGAAAGGAACAAGCGGCGAAACTCGCCCGATTGGTATTCCGACCTTTGAGGACAAAATCGTTCAACGAGCCGTCGTAATGCTCCTGGAGCCGATCTATGAGCATGACTTTTACGATGTTTCGTATGGTTTCCGACCTGGAAGGAGTGCCCATCAAGCACTTCAAGCGGTTTGGGATACGACGATGAAAGTGAACGGCGGTTGGATTCTGGAAGTCGATATAAGGAAATTCTTCGACACACTTAATCACAAGCATCTTCAAGACTTTGTGTCAAAACGGGTACGCGACGGAGTGTTGCGACGCCTGATCGGCAAGTGGCTCAACGCCGGTGTGATGGAAAATGGGAACCTTTCGTTCCCGGAGACCGGATCACCGCAGGGTGGCGTCATTTCGCCACTCCTGGCGAATATCTACCTCCACTATGTTTTGGATGAATGGTTTGAACAAACGGTCAAGCCGCTGATGCGCGGAAAATGTCGTTTGATTCGGTTTGCCGATGATTTCGTCATCATCTTCGAGAAGAAGAATGACGCGGATCGTGTTATGACCGTAATCTCG
>Ga0209628_10001617_pt1 | contig 14738 bp, 14 predicted proteins | sample TergutCu122P4_FD_187285 | JGI IMG/M metagenome (GOLD analysis project Ga0209628, IMG submission 187285) | Cubitermes ugandensis P4 segment gut microbial communities from Kakamega Forest, Kenya - Cu122 P4 (SPAdes) (version 2) | ecosystem: Host-associated > Arthropoda: Insects > Digestive system...
GCGGTTTATCACACTTTCGGTGCGGGAGGTCATTAAGCCTTTGGTATCATAAGCATAACGGTAATTTAAAATGGAACTGTCTGCCGAATATGAATATATATGAATATCTCCTCTGTCAAAATCATTTATTCCAATACTTGCAGTATCGCTTTGAATAGTAACATTTACTTTATTCCCTGTATTAATGCGGGTTAGCATCCCATATTTGTTGTATTCATAGTCTGTAACTACTTCATTGCCATATTCACATTGGGTGGGTTCGTTGAATTTATTGCGGGAAACCACTTTATAGATAGTGCTATTATTGCTACAACGCTTAATCTCTTTTAACTCTCCGGTGGAACTATAGCTGTATGTTACACCAAAACTGTTGTTCGTAGTATTAGTAAGCGGATAGGTAAGGGTAAAAGTTTGCAGTTGTCCGTTGGCATTGTACGTATAATTATGTACAAAATCATTATCGTTAATTCTCCGGTTGTGTTGCGACAAGCGGCTAAAAGAGTCGTAAGAAAAATATTCCACTATTCCTTTTGCTATAATATGCCGCATCTTTCCTTTACCATTAATATTTTCGGCGGGAGAGAAATAAAAGTAGGTAACAGAATCAGGTGCTGTATTAGGAGCATCATATCGTTTTTTGGTAATTCGTCCCAATTTGTCGTATTGATAGGTGGTAGTATTACCACGCGCATCAATTTGTTTCATTAATTCGCTAAATCCGTTGTACTCCGACTTAATTTCACCGGCGTTGGGCTCAATAATAGAGAGGCGGTTGCCCCACATGTCGGAAACGATAGTGGTTTGTGCGCCGGCGGCGTTTATGATGGTTTGGTGGCGGGGATTTCGCGTGGTGGGGTCGGTAATAATATTGTAGGTGTAAGTAATGGTTCCGCCGGTATCTTTCGCTTGGATAATTCTTCCCAGCGCATCGAAATCTTTATAAGATGAAACGCCGCGCAGAATATCATTCACGGTTACTTTTCTTTGGTTGTAAGTATGGGTAATGTGGGTGTAGGGCGCCTTTACGGTATCTTCTCTGCCATATATATCGTAACTATATTCTGTCCAATCCTTATATCTGTCGGGGGTGGAAATTCCGCTGTATGGCAATGAGGTTTTTACTACTTGCCCTTTGGCGTTGTAGCGGGTATCGGAGAAGTAGCCATTGGCGTAGCGGCACACTTCGCGCCCCAATACATCGTAAAAAATATCTACAGTGTGCTTTCCGGTGGCAGTAGTTGTGGTTTTATATTTTGCATTAGGCATATAAGAAGATGAATACCAATTTACCAAGGTTTCTGTTTTCGTAGCGTCGGGGTGGTTAATCTGCTTCAGCCGCCCAAAATTATCGTAAATATATTTGGTGGTTAAATTGTTCAAGTCGATTTCAGTGAGTTTATTGCCTGTTTTGGGGTCGTAGGTAAATTTTGTAATATATCCTATTGGGTCTGTAATTTGTGTAACAAAACGGCCGGTAACGTCGTAAGTGTAGGTTTCTGTACGTGGAGTACATCCGGGAGCCGAAACTGTTTTTTTATTGCAAACCCCTGTGGGGTTCAAATACTCGTAAGATGTAGTAATAGTGCCATCTTTATTGCCGGTTCTCATCCATTGTAAAAGCCCCTTGCTTGCAGCAGGATAATAGCCGTAGGTAACAGTATCCACAATCACAATGGTGCTGTTTTGGTATTGCTGCGTAGTAAGAACCTGCGTGAGAACGGTTTTTTTCTGGCTGCCGTTAAGGGTAATCTCATGATAAGAATATGTTTTGGTTTCCTTGTGAAACCAATTGTTGGGAGTTGGATTAATTCCGTTATAAGTTCTAAACGAAGTTATCCACACTCGCCCATTATCGTCAAAAATATTTGTTGCTGTTTTCGTAACTTTAGCAAGCAAATCATATTCTTCAGTAATGTTGTAGCTCATTGCGTAACGACGTTTATCACTAGTTAACGCCTTTAATTCAACATTGTATTTTTTTTCACCTGTTTTCTCACTTCCGAGGAAGTTCATTACACTTAAAGGTTTCATTAATTGTCTGGGGTTATCAATCGTAAACGAAAACTCATCTTTTTTGTTTTCAAGATTATTTTTACAAGTGAACCACATAAAGCCCAGAAATCTTCTTCTTGTCATACTAAAGTTGGGGGAAAAAAATTCATAATGCAACGTATTTAAGTTGGTTCCTATGCCATTTGATACCTTCACACTGTCAACCACAGAAAGAAAATATTTTTGTTTGGATAGATAATCATTAAAATATTTATGTTTGTAATTCAATTCGATGGTTTTTCCTATCCCATCTTCAATTACTTTTACAAATTCATAATCAGCATCTTCATTAAAATAAATAATTTTAGGCTGTTGGTCATACGTATATATAAGATATAGTTCCAATTTACCATCTGCATTAAAATCACCTAACGTCAATTGCTCCATAAGGGTATATTGACCATCCACAGTTGTTGATTTTTTAGAGCATTTATACACTTCCCCTACCCATCCTTTTGAAATAAAAAAATTGAAAGTGGTTTTTTTTGTTGATGAATTATAAACCGCTTGAATAATATCGTCTTTTCCATCACCATTTATATCCGCTAAGAAGATCTTAGTAATATCATTGATATTTGTATTAAGTTCGTTAATAGTATTTTGATCAAAAGTATTATTACCTCTTGCCAAATAAATTCTATATTTTTTTAAGCCATTTTCTGTGAAAGATTCTAAAAAATCTGTAATCCCATCACCATTTACATCGCCATAAGCTGAAATTGAAGGAACAGGAGATTTTGCATTGAATATGGATTGAAAGCTTGAACTATTATAGTACTCATAAATTTTTGTTTTACCATATCCGTCATTTGTGATATGAATATTCTTTTTTCCACTACCATTAGCATCCACTATTCTTATATGAGGGTTTGTAGTGATAATGTAAAGGTTATCAATTGTCCCCATATACACGAGCGAGTTTGCTTTATTAAATCTCCAAACTTTTAAAGCATAATCAAAATTGTTTGTTTTTGTAACAAACAATATATCAGCTTTACCATCACCGTCAAAATCACCGAAATAAAGATTTGTATCATATAAGTTATTCAAACGACTTATAGAGCCAATATTACTTACACTAGGATATATGGAAAAAAAATCGAAATTGTAATAATCGTCAAATTTTTTACCAACTATCAATTCATCTTTGCCATCTCCGTTTACATCCCGAACAAAAAACAGGTCATAATCTGTGTAACTATAGTTATAGAGTTCATAACTGTTACTTTCTGGCTTATAAATATATAACCACCAAGAAAGTCCACTTTGCCCTTGGTTCTTATGAAATAATAAATCAGTATAACCATCCCCGTTTAAATCGCCGGTAAGTATATTTCCACTGAAATTTTTAAATGGTTGCACATCAATGTCTATATTATTGCTACCCCATACAATAATGGTGGGTTTTAGTTGTTCTTTACCGTTTGCACCGTATTCAGTTAGAAATATTTTTGTCAGGTGTGTAGTACGCTCTCCGGATTCCCCCACATTATAAATGAATTGATATTTACGAACAGTATCGTTTCCGTATAATATAGATATCGTTTTTAACAATTTTGTTTGCGGTATTTCATACCCCCCAATATAATATGAATTTCTGCCTAAAGTGTCCCATAAAACATCATAATCAAATTTTACTTTTGCATAGGGGGTTATTCCTGAGTTACCGGTATATTGAATTTCATTAATCCAAACTTCCCGCTTTGCCTGATACGGAGTCCCATCATATTGGAAAGTCATATAATTTCCATTGGCATCGGTAATTTTGTTGACATACCAAGACAACACAGGAACCGGGTTTTCAACCACACTCAATGTTTGTTTAGAATCATCGGTTTTTCCATATTCAATAATCTTACCATCATCAGTATATGCCACAAAATGTGTAAGCGCCCCAGACGAACCACCATTCCAAAGAACTCGTGTGAAATTCTCTGCTTCAGTAGCATATTCGGTAGTAAGCCAATAATAATAGGATGGATGTCCTATCAGCCGTTCACCATCTAAGGCGAATCTATCGTAATGACATATATGTATTCCCGTGATTTCATCATCATAGTACGGCGTTTGCCCGCATCGTGTAATGGCGCTCAATCCCGCCAAATTCCACTTCATACCCAATAAGCCCATGCCGCTAAGACTATTGTACACAATAGAGAGGTTGGGTTGCATCCCTTGTGTGCCGGGCACCACCTCAATGGGTATGGTGTAGGTGGCCGCCCCCATCGGAGATACATCTATGGCACCCGGAATGGCACCCACAGGATAATTGGTGTTTTGAGCTTGCAGCATGTTCATCATTAAGATGTGCAAAAATAAAATTAATAAGGCACATTGACATATTTTTTTTGGTTTTCTATTCATATTATTTAGTTTTTTAAATGTTAATGTTTTTTTTAGCACACAGATGACACAGATAAAACAGATTTACACAGATTCTTTCTTGAAGACCATAAGACCATAAGACCATAAGACCATAAGACCATAAGACCATAAGACCGTAAGACCATAAGACCGTAAGAATCCTCTTCTCCTTTTCTGCTTTTCTGCTTTTCTGCTTTTCTGCTCTTCTGCTCTTCTGCTTTCATTGTTTAATAATTTTCCAGTCTTCTGTAATTCCGTTAATCTGCACTTTCAAAATGTAGGTACCTTTAGACAATCCTGTAAGGGAAACCACAGTTGTTGCTGAGGAAACCGGTTGCTCTTGCAGCAATTGCCCATTGAGACTATAGAGTTTAAATATTCCCGTTTGTAAATCCTCCCATCCGGAAATCTCTAAGGTGATCTTTTCGGTTGTGGGGTTGGGGTAAATCTTCATCTCCACCTGCGCAACGGTTTCTAAGAAGTAATCGGGTGTTGCAAGTTCGGGGGACACAAAGGACGCAGGGGACGCTACCTCCTGTAACTCGTAACTCGTAACTTGTAACGAGTCGGGCGGGGTTGGCGCGGGGGGCAATTTGGGAATCACTTCAATTACTTTACGACGTATGCGGTTTCCTGCATTGTCGTATTCATACACAAAGGCTAAACTGCGTTACGCCATGCAAAGCAAGGGAACGCTTAGCCATAAAAAAAGTAGAAGGGGTTTTTTCATAAAAAATGGGTTTAAGGGTTTAAATTATAAATTATTAATTATTAATTATTAATGGTTTGCGGGGTTTAAGTTCTGTGTTGCTTTGTGTTCTTTGTGTCTCTGTGTTGAGTTTCAGCACAGAGGCGCAGAGAGCACAGAGGTTCACAGAGGTTTTTATAAAAACAAAAAAGCGCGAAACTTAACCGTTTCCCGCTATCTGTGGTATTTGCCGTAACCTTGTGCCCAAGAAACTAAGTCAAGGTCACGCAAAACACGCGAACACTCAACTTTTTTATAGGCACTATCGTATAATCGGCAAATTTTCAGATAGTAAAGAAAAAGATCAATGCGTTTTTATAGTATTATTATATTGTTATGTCATTATGTATAAAAATTGGTTAATAAATGTTGGTGCAAAAATAGAATAATATTTATTCAAGAAGAAAATTACTTTAAATTTTGAATAAAGTAATTATAAGAAAAATATATTTTTGCCGTCTGTTATTATATAATTAATATTTATGAATATGGATACTGAAGAATTAACCATGGAAAATGAAGTTGAAACCTCTCAACCTGTTGAAACCACACAGCCCGTTGAAACCATTCAACCCGGACCTAAAAAGAAACCCCTGCGTTGCCCCGTTATTGACAAAAGGTGGTGTAATATTATTGCTTACAGCGTATTGCTCGCAGCAGTAGTCGTGCTTTATATTTTACATTTTACTGCGCCCAAAGCGTCCGTTTTTGTTCCTAAAGAGATGGTGGGAGAACCCGGTAGCGGCGAAATTGTATATGTTAATTTAGATACGGTTAATGAAAAATATGAATTGGTAACCATTTTAACCGGCGCCATTAAAGAAGAGATGGCGAAACAAGAGGCAATTTTCAAAAATAGAGAGAATGCCTTTCAAAGAAAATACAATCAGTTTCAAGAGAATATGAACGCGGGAATCTTAACGCAAGTGCAAATGGAAAACTCCCAAAAACAGTTGGCGCAAGAATATCAACAGTTGGAAGCAGACAAAGAGCGCATTTTCGATGACCTGCAAAACCGCCAAGCCGCAGCGCTTCTACAAATTTATGATTCTCTGCAAGCGGCCGTTCATCGTATTAACACTGCCATAAATGCCTCTTATGTAATCTCTTACCAAAGTCAAAGCCCATTCTTGCTGCAAACCGACCCTACCAAAGATATTACCGATTACGTCCTGTTTGAGTTAAATCGTTCTTTTAAAAAATAATGTAATTTTGCCGCTTCAAATTTTAAACCGTTATCTGTTTTATGAAAAAAGAAAAATTAGACGCTAAGAAAGAAAAAGGCTTATCTACACAGCCTGCCAAAGAAAATTTCGTCATCCGTATTTTCAAATTTTTTAACCAATACGACAAAATCATTTATGGAGTAGCCGTTGGATTGCTTCTGCTTGTTGGGATACTGTTGGCTTTTAACAAATATTACATCGTTCCGCAAAATGAAAAAGCATCAGCGCTTATGACCGCCCCTATTGATTTTATGATGCAAGGGGATACATTATCGTTAACAAAAGCATTGGAAGGAGATGATGAAAATGAAGGGTTTTTAACCATTGCCTCTTCATTCGCATTGACAAGCACTAAAAACAGTGCCAATTATTTTGCCGGCTTGTGCTATCTTAAACTCGGCGACAAAGAGGAGGCTTTGAATTACCTGCTAAAATTTAAGCATAAAGATGATATCTATTGGTTTGCTGCACAAGGGATGATTAGCGACCTGTATGACGACCAAGGCGAATTGGCAAAGGCGATTAAACATGCAAAAAAAGCAGCCGAAAGTAAAGACCCCTACTTTGCCCCTATCAGTTTGTTTAAATTGGGACAACTGTATGAAAGAGAAGGCAATTGGGCAAAAGCAGCAGTAACTTATAAAACAATTCAGGAAAAATTCTACGACGAATACCAAAAAATGGGAGTAGATAAATTCTTGGAAAAAGCGCTTATTAAAGAAAATAAATAATGAAAAAACAAAATTTATCTCATTTCAACATTAAACCAACGTTTAAGAACAACAAAGTAAGGATAGGAATATTGGTTAGCGAATGGAATGAACCCATTACCAACGCACTCAAAGAGGGTGCGTTGGCTTTTTTAAAGGATGCCGGAATAAAAGAAAACCAAATCTATTTGCATTCCGTGCCCGGAAGTTACGAACTTCCTTTTGCCGCTGCCGAATTAGCCATCTCTGAAATTGATGTTGATGCTATTATCTGTTTGGGCTGTATCATTCAAGGAGAAACCCGCCATTTTGAGTTTATTGCGCAAGCCGTGGCAAACGGATTAATACGCGTTTCGTTAGATTTTGGCATACCCGTTATTTTTGGCGTTCTTACTTGCGATACGATGGAACAGGCTCAAGAACGCGCCGGTGGCTCTCATGGAAATAAAGGCGTGGAAGCCGCCTGCTCTTGCCTGAAAATGCTTGATTTTATGAAAAACATTGGTTAGTTTTTTTGCTATGCGTGTAGTGTTTTTGGGAACCCCCAACTTTGCTGTGGCCACCCTTAAGGCTATTTTTAACTCAACGCATGAAATAGTGGGCGTTGTTACTGCCCCCGATAAACCCGCCGGAAGAGGACTAACTGTGCAATGTTCTGAGGTTAAAAAATTTGCTGTAGAAAAAGAGATTCCAATCTTGCAACCGCTAAAACTGAAAGAACCGGAATTTATTGATGCTTTAAAAAATTGGAATGCCGACGTTTTTGTGGTGGTTGCCTTCAGAATGTTGCCCTACGAAGTGTATAGCATACCTCCCAAAGGAACTTTTAACGTGCATGCTTCTCTGCTGCCCCAATATAGAGGTGCTGCGCCTATCCATTGGGCATTGATGAACGGCGAAACCAAAACCGGAATTACCACTTTTTTTCTCAACGATAAAATGGATTGCGGAGATATTATCCTGCAAAAAGAACTTGCCATTTTACCCCACGAAACTACCGGCGAACTTTATGACAAACTGAAAGAGTTGGGCGCCGAAATGGCGTTAGATACCTTAGCCCTTATTGACACCGGAAATTACGTTTTGCAGCCGCAGCCCCAAATCGAAAACAGTGCGCTGAAACTTGCCCCCAAAATTAACAAAGAAGATACCATGATTAGCTGGGATTGCCCTGCCACAACAATTATTAATAAAATTCGGGGATTGGCACCCTCACCAGGTGCTACTACTTTTCTTACCAAAGAGGATGGGAATATTTACTCCATTAAAATTTTTGAAGCGAAAATTACCGCTGAAAAATCTGAAAATGAAACAGGAAAAATTGAAACCGACGGTAAAACTTATTGTAAAATTTCCTCAAAAGATTTCAAAATTTCAATTCTCCACTTGCAGATGGAAGGAAAAAAGAGAATGGATATCGCTGCTTTTTTACAGGGAAATAAACTACTTTAAGGAGCAACTAATTAATAAATTCACTAAGAGTAAACCGTTCATCAATAATACATTTAGTACCTGTGTACCACCCACTTCCTTTGCATAAATCCTCTTCATAGAAACCATCTGAGTGCGTAACTTCAATTTGGTCGGCTGTTAAAGAGGAAGCGTCAAGTGCCATTGCAGTATTGATTTTTTATTTCGGCAAAAGTAGCAGAAATATTGTTTCATTCGCAAAGTTGTATATCGCTTTAAAATAGCGTAATCGTGAAATATAATTTTAATACAAATCTGTAGGAAAGGGTGTAGGACGTGGATCCATAATGCAGGAGAAATCGCCACTATTTGGGATAAGATCTGCCTCAGAATAGCCTGCGGCACGAGCAGTTGCAATTTCATCTGCTGATAAAGCATCAATTGCCATCGTGGTAAATTCCGTTCTTTCTTCAAGTTGTTCAATAGTTAAACCATTTGAGATTTCTTGCTTTTTCATAAATAATAAATATTGGTTAATTAATTGGGGTAATAATTCGCTGCAAAAATAGTTCATTAGCAATTACGCAACTATTTATAAATGAATAATTTTAATTCAAAAATGAATAATTTAATACATAAATAAAAATCTATTATTGTCCCCTGAAAATTTAACTTCTAAATGATTACATTTTTATGTATCAGATCATCCAAAGTACTACTTTCAATTTTATTGATATCATTGTTTTCCAATAATTTGTGCAAATCTTTATCAATTGGGAATCCTCTGAATGAAAATTTATCGAAAAAATAATCCTTACCTCTTAAAGAAAAAAGAGAATATCTCTTTTTATTAAATTCATATTTTAAACTTTTCCTATCCATTTTTTCATAAGGAAAAAGGAAATCTCTTTCAAACCACTTATGAATATATGACCAGCATTCCCATTGCGTAGGATTTGTATATATGTGTTCTTCTAATATGGAATATAGCTGTAGTATAATAACTAATAATATACAAAGCGTAATGTAATATATGTATGTGTTCGTTAAAAATTGTAATTCTTTTACATAAGGAAATTTTTGAGTATTAAAAAAGTTAACCAAGGGTCGAAAAAAAGAAAATCGGATAGCGTTACTATTTTTAATATTTTCAATAGAACTTTTTACTTCATTTTCATCATAACTACAATTGTAAGTAGAATTTACGAAATTAGTAATACTACTCACATCCATTCCGTCCCTATAACAGCTTATCACATCTTTCATCAACTCCCAACAATAAAAAATCTTATTTTTATTTTTCTCTTTTAAAATAATTAGATATTTATTGTGAAAATCAGTTGATAAAATATCTATATCCATATTGTTTGTTTCAAGGATTATTTTCAGTTCTTGCTTTGATAAAAAAGTCATTGATGCAGTTCATTAAATTTGTATCAATTTCGTTAGCCAGTGCTTTGTTAAAATTAACTTCCCTTGCCCATTGTGTTAACGAAGCTTTCTTATGAGCAGCTTGATAATAAGTTTTCCAGTTTGAATTTGCCCACTTTATATATTCTTGTTGTTTACTTGAGGCATACACTCTTTGATGCCCCGTTGCATTATCTCCATCACGGTAAACGATTTGCACATTTGGGTTGGTAATTTTTTCACGGTGCGCATAAATAGAAGTGGTTTTTGTACGAATTACGCTGTCATCAGAACATTGTACAATCATTACGGGAATATCTGTTTTATTGATTCCATCGATTGCAGTAACTTGTACAGCATCACCAAATCTTTGGTTCTCAATTTTTTCTAAATAAGGCTTTAACATATTAATTTTCTTGCCTGCATAAGAGTAACCGATTTCTTCCAACACTTCGTGGCAACTGTTAAAACCGGCAAAACTAACTACTGCACTTACTCGATGTGGGTAGTTAAGCACAGCACACACTGCAAAACCGCCCCAACTATGTCCTACAAGCATAACAGGCAAATTTGTAAAACGATTTTCTCGCTCAATAAAAGTAAGTGCCGCATCAAGATCAATAACTGATTGATACAAACCTTGAGTGCCCTCCCCTTCACTTCCGCTAACACCTGTATTGTTAAAAGCAAACACACACCAACCCTTATCAACAAAATACGTAATTAAGGGAAAATAACTATCAGCTGTACCTCCTAATCCTTCTGAGATAACAACCAATCCGTTATTGTTTTTTGTCCCATAAATAAAACCTTGAAGTTTGTTTATTCCAGAGTAGAAAAAAATTTCCTCACGAAAATATCTGTCTTGATCTATTTCTTTCCAAGTAAAATAAGAAGTAAATCTATTTTCGTTAAATTCATCAACTCTTCCAAATACTTTCGAGTAATTTTTATATGCAATCATTCTGCAACTTACAAATAAAAGAGATATCAGGATGCTAACAACAATGATAATAAGAATTTTTCTATTCTTCATATTATTCAATACTAAATGATTACATTTTTACTTAGCAGATTTTCTAAAATACTGCTTTCGATTTTTTTAATCTTCTCTTCTTTAAGCAAATTGTGTAAATTTTCATTAATGGGGAATGCTCTGTATGAGAATTTATCAAAGAAATAATAGTTCTCTTTTAAAGAAAAAAGAGAATATCTTTTATTATTGAATTTATATTGTATTTTTTTTCTATCTATTTCTTCATAAGGTAAATGAAAATCTCTTTCAAACCACTTATTAATATAAGTCCAACATTCCCATTGTGCAGGATTTGTGAGTAATTTTTCTTCCAATATTGAGTATAATTTCAATAATGTATCTTTGGCATACAGTTTACTATCCGAATAATTATTTGGAGAAATTGATTTGTAGAACGTCATTTCTAATTGTTCATCTTCACCCCAACATGTTACGACTGGGATAATGAAAGCTTTTAACAGTAAACTAATTATTGGTATTCCGGTTTTTACATTTATCTTACTGTTTAAGAAATCTATTTCTACCCGCCCATTGTTATTTTTTTCTTTCAAAGAACCGGCATTCCCATCTATATAAACCACTAAAACATACCCATTTAATAGTAATCTCTTTAGTTTAAATATAAATGCTGGTTCTTTAACATTCAGAATAATAAACTCGGAATTGTTTTTCAAAATCTCATCTTTATATTTAAAAAATAATTTTTCACATTTTTCTTTCTGTTTAATATATGCAGGTCCATCAGTTATTAACACCACTTTAAATCCTTGCTTTAACAAGTAAAAGTTAATTACTCTGTATGAACCATAATGAAAAGTTGCAAAAATAGTGGGTTCTTTTAGATGTGAAGGTAGTAAAGCCAAAGAACTATTATTTACAATAGAAAGCGTATCTAATTTCTTCAAATCATGCTGATCAAATACAACAAGGTGCTGACTATAAATAAATTGTTTATAAAGTTCTTCAAAATGAGTTATATCCAATTTTGGAAAAAAACGTTGCATATTAGCCTGAAATAAAGTATAACTATAGGAAGTATAATTAATATCCTGTTTACTCGGATACAAAAGTCTTTGTTTAAGCTCTTTTTTTACTTTTTCTATATTAGATTCCATATAAACATTTGATAGGCAAATAAAATAAATATGCAAAGAAACATTTTTTATAAAAAAAAATGTTCAAAAAGTAAAATATATTTCTTATATCAAACTTTTTGAACAGCACCTTTTTTGATAGAAATTTTGGGCTATTGAATCGTGAAATTCAATCTTAAAATTCACACCTGTAAACCTCTTGCCCACATATTCCAGAAGTAAATGTGTTCCCTCCTCCATCTCCTGAGCAAAGTAGTGGTGCATCTGCTTCCGTATAACCTGCGGCACGTGCAGCAGCAATTTGGTCGGCTGATAAAGAAGAAGCATCAACCGCCATCGCGGTAAATTCCATTCTTTCTTCAAGTTGTTCAATAGTTAAACCATTTGAGATTTCTTGCTTTTTCATAAATAATAATTTTTGGTTAATTAATTTGATTTAATAATTCGCTGCAAAAATAGTTTATTAACAGATACGTAACTATTTAAAAATGAATAATTTTCCAATTTAATGAATAAAAAATAGTAGTTTTGCACGTAAATTTTATTTAGTAAAAAATTATGAGTATAGGTACTAAAATCAGACAATTAAGAGATGCAAAAAAAATATCTCAAAGTGAATTGGCGTTACAATGAGGCATTTCTCAAACCACCCTGCACAATATTGAATCGGGAAATGCTCATAAAATAGATTTTTTATTGATGGATAGAGTGTGTCAAGTTTTTGACAAAGATTTTTCTTATTTCGCAAGTGATAATGTTGTAAATAATAATGTTACGGAAAATAAAGGGCAAGTAAGTATAAATTGTGAAAATGTCACAGTAAATAATCAATATCCTGAATCCATTCTTGTCGAGATTCAAAATCTTATAAATGAAAACAAGTTACTGAAGTTTTGTGTTTTAGCGGGTTTATTTGGAATTAAGAAAATAAGAGAAACGGAATATATTTCTGAATATTAGTTGGTTAAAAACGATAAAATCTTATTTTTCATCTCTTGGAGTTGCTGAACCGCTTCGGTTTTTCTTTGGAAGTAATAGCGCCAACTGTGCCACAGTTTCAGGGTAATTACGCGGTATCGGTAATACACAAATAGCGATAGAAATGCCAACACGGTGTAGGCAAATCCTACCACAAAACTGTTGGATATGAGCGAGGCAGCAACGCAAATCCCTATAAACCAAAACGGAAATAGGAGAAATCCAAGTAGAAAACGAACCGACCCCACAAAAACCCTGTCTTTAAGTTTGGCTGTAAACCGGTTAACGAGTATGCAGGGGAGGCCATTGTTGATAAAGCCAAATAAAAAAACAGGAAAAAGAAGCAACATCAGCAACGATTTTGCCACCATGCTAAAACCCGATATTTTTTTATTGACCAACCACTCCTTAAAGTTCAATTTTTTAAGCTGTTCTGAAAACCTTTTGGTTTCTGAAAGTAAAGATTCAAATTTTTCAGGAGATTTTATTTTCAGTGTGTCAATCTCTGCCACTACCTTTTTTTCCTCTTTAAATTCATCATAATAATTATATTTTTTGTAATTATTTTTGATGCGGTAATCTCTGAGCATTTCGCGAAGAAAATCATATTCTTCATAATGCTCCCTGTCTTCAATATCCAACACCATAGATTTAAGAGTGGCTCTCGTTTTTTCATTAAATTGAAGATAGGCATCATTCGGATTATTTTTATACAGATCGAAAAACTCGCTGATATTGTAGGGTTTCCCAATTTCAATGAGCACTTTTTCTCTAAAGAGTTGAACGCTGGAGTAATGCAGATTCACCGGTAGAATTTGCAAGTTAAGGTTGAAGTTTGCCGCTGCTTCTGCTTCAAAACAGACCCTGGGTACCCCTTTTTTAAAAGTGTTTAAATAACGCCCTTGCTGGTGCATAGCTTCCGGAAACATAATAATTACGCCGCCTTCATTCAATATCTTAGCCGCAATTTGAAAGGTTTCCAAATTTTTTAATATATCCGCTTTTCCTTCGCTGTCTCTTGAGCGGTAGGTGGGCATCACCTTCCAAAAACGTAAGATTTTTGAAACTAAATCACTTTTAAAAATATCGCCGCGGGCAAGTGAAACCGGTTGTCGAAAATCTTTAAACATGCTTACAATCACCAGCCCGTCGTTTAAACTGTTTTGGTGGTTTGCCACAATGAAAATCGGGGTGCCGGGCGGTGGAATATTCTCCTGGCCAATCACAACATGCTCTTTAAAGAAAACACCCCGCAAAGCAAAACGGTAATAGGGCATGATTATATTCCACGCGTATGAGTGTTTTCCAATGTTATTAAAATTAATCATAATAAATATATTTAATGGGGTATTTATACTTTACTCATAAGTTTATAACATTGGTTATCAACCAATGTTATAATACATGAATGGGTTTCAACAACTCTTTTCCAATTTCAACCGCTTTAATATTGTCGGGAATTAAACCGTGGTGCCGTGCCGGCAACGATTTTTCCAACCCTTTTTTCAAAAATTCTTCTGTTACCAACGGTTTAATTTTCAACAAACCACCCAACATAATCATATTAAAAAGTTTGGAGATACCAATTTCTGATGCTTTATCGGTTCCTGCTACTTGATAAATGTTGATGTCTTTACGGGTGGGATGCGTAGTAATTCCATTCGGGTCGTAAATCAAAAGTCCACCGGGTTTTACCGTTTTTTCAAACTT
>Ga0209628_10001618_pt1 | contig 14735 bp, 16 predicted proteins | sample TergutCu122P4_FD_187285 | JGI IMG/M metagenome (GOLD analysis project Ga0209628, IMG submission 187285) | Cubitermes ugandensis P4 segment gut microbial communities from Kakamega Forest, Kenya - Cu122 P4 (SPAdes) (version 2) | ecosystem: Host-associated > Arthropoda: Insects > Digestive system...
GGAAAAAATTTACTTTCGGTAGTTTTGGCACGAAATTTGCACACCACAGATACATAGTGCAAACGATCAAAATGACGTCTATAGAGGCATGGAAATTTGGACTGAAAAACGAAAAGCAATGATGAAGCAATACGTTGAAAGAGAATATCTTATCACTTCGATGTCTTCGAGCGAAAGCGCGAAGACGGGTCTATGTAAATAATTTTTAGGAACCCGAGTGTCAACATAAAAAAATAGAAACCGTTGATGCTCACAAAAAACAGAAGATTATGTCTAAAATTTTTAAAACTGCCATCTTTGCGGTGGCAATCACGATGCTGAGCGCAACAGCTATCTTTGCGCAAAACAATGATGTTAATAATGATGGTTCAGGTCCTTATGCTCTTGCCAAAGTTACTGCCCACCTCCCCAGCGGAGTACCCAATAACACAGCAGGGGTGCTAAAAGCAACCTGGACGTTAGAAGATGGTTCCCTGTTCTATAGCGATCCACACCCTTTTACTACTTATTCACTTCAGGAGTCTGAGCCTGCTGATTTTGTTTGTCCTTCGAGTTACATTCCTGTTAAAATCCATATTTACGGACAAATAGGAAGTAAGGTAACCGGTTTGCATGTTAGCGTAACCGAAACGATTACTTCCAATCCGATGTATATCTACATTCAGTCTTATGAATGGCAACGTTACGATAAGGATGAACCGGATCAACCCGGTGGAACTACTACTGATTAATATTTTGTGTATAGTCGGAGAAGCATTCTCCGACTATACTTTTTTTTGATTTTTTAAAATTAATTTATTATGATAATTATGAACCGATTAATGATGAAAAACAGTTTATTGATGATGTTCATGGCAATTAGTCTATGGACATTGGGACAAAGAAATGAAAATACGATGTATATTGCGGAATATACGCAGGATATGTATTGGGAAGCAAATAGAACTCTTCCCGAAAACTTTCCTTCAGTGTTTGAAAACAATGCTCGTTCCAAATTCCGCACCCCACAAAGAGCAGACGAACCGATATGGCGTCCACTCAAATACAACTTTTATTATAAAAACGAACTGATGTCATACGGAGAAATAATGTATAAAACCGACGGATATTTGCATACAGAAAAAGACTACGCCCCTGACGGCACTTTACGTTTTATAGCAGAATATAACAATACATACACCCAGGAAGGATGGGAAATTGGAGATACCATTACCTATTTTAAACGGGTTCAGGGACAACTCATACCCGAAAGGCGGCAATACCGAAATTACCATTATTACGACTGTTTGCCGGAAGGATGTTTTTTTGAGGAAGAATTCTTTCAAGTATGGGATATAGAGAAAAATGAATGGGTATTTACAAAAAAGTATTATGACCGTTATCGCGACACCATCCTATTTGAAATTGAAGAAATGAGACAGGAAGTATTTCAAAATGGCGATTGGATTATTAATGAAGGCATTATGTCTCCCATGACCTGCTGCAATGATGATGGTTTTGAAACAGGTTATTTAGGAATGCGTTATAATACTGATTTGGAGGAATATGTTGTTACAAGCATCCGTAAATTTACAGAATGGTATCCCGATGGGAGCGCCAAAGAATGTTGGCATTATTTTGTTCAAAGTGATGATACATTCAAATTAGTAGGCACAACAACAGATGTAATATGGATCGAGTGGCATGGTTCGGGAGGATGGAGCGCCATTGGGTCTGGGGTAGGGAATTTTGAACGCCGCACCATCGGAAAAGTACGAAATAAAAAACATTACGAATTGGGTTGGAATTATAATGAAACGAATAATGAATTTACCAAAGCAGGGCATAACAAAAAGACTTGGGATGTGGGTGGCACGGAGACCAATATTGACTCCATCTTTTTGTATAAAAATGGCGAACCTTATTTATTTCTTATTAAAATGCATCAGTATGATGATCACGGCAACTATATTGCCCAGTATAATACAACATTTACCGAACCTGATAATCATGGCAATCAGAAAATAAGAATCGGCATAACTGCATATAAACACAGATATCATGAAATATATGATGAGGTTAAATCTGTAGAATGGTGGAATATAGTTTTTGAAAACGACAAGTGGGATTCAACCCATTGGTTTACATACGATTATTTTGACTGGTGGGATGTCCGGTATCCGGTATCCATCACCGAGCCGGATGCTGTGAATACCACCACCTTATCCATCGTTCCCAACCCTGTTTCGAGCGTGTTAACCATTGTAGCCCCCTCTGAGATGCAACAACTTCATATCTTCGACATAACGGGCAGGCTGGCGTACAGTCAATCGCCGGCAAGCAATCAAGTTGTTTTCGATACCGGTGTTTTGCCGGCAGGGGTTTATCTTGTGAGAGCGCTGATGAAAGATGGCGGGGTGCAGACGGGGAAGGTGGTGGTGAGGTAAAGCCCCTCCAAGCCTCCCCGAAGGGGAGGATGTGAGTTTTTTCTCCTGACTTCGACACTGGGACACCCTAAATTTCTTATTATTTTCTAAAGGAAAAATAAACTCCTACATTGTTAAAAGAAAAACCTTATTTATATCTCATTTTTCAAAAGAAAACAACCTCAGTAGCAATAGATTACAAACAAAACCCAACCTCATTACCTTATTATTATGATTTTTTTAATAAGGTAATAAGGTTGATGTTAATTGATTCAATTTCAACTACTAAGGTTGTTCTGTTGTTTAAAAAAAGGTAGAAATGAAGTTTATTTTGTTTTTGATGCAAGGACACCAGAAACAGACATGAAAAAATCATATTACATTGATATTTTGATGATTAAAAATCATTCTTTTAAAAAGTGTAGAAGTCAGGAAAAACGGCAGCATGCAGACAGGGATGGTGGTGGTGAGGTAGGAATTAATGGTAAAGAGTTAATCCGTTACTCAATTATTCTCTATTCATAATTTTTTCTCCAGTGTCAATACCGTTATTTCAGGTCGCATACCGATTCTGAAAGGGAATCCGACAACGCCAAAACCGGTATTAACATAAAGATAGCGGTCATTTTCCTGATATAATCCCATTCCATATTTTTTAAAAGCGTTCAAAACGCTCCATTGGAAAGTGTTGGTGCGATATCCGATTTGTAAGCCGTGTGAATGTCCGCTCAAGGTGAGCATGACCGGACGTTTATCTTTTGAGATTTCTTTTTCCCAATAAATCGGGTCATGGGTCATCAATATGACAGGAAAGTGTTCCGGAACATTTTGCAATGCCAAACGAAAATCGCCTTTACAGGGGTAATGTGCCTCTCGCATACATTGATTTTCAGTTCCGGCAACGACTATGGTATCGCCGTTTTTTTCTATGTAAACCGCTTCATTGCGAAGCAAATGCCAGTGTAATTGTTGGTAATATTCAAACAACTCATCTTGATTTTTAAATACCTGCTCCCACGTTTTCCACCTGTTATAATAAGAGCCGTAATCGTGATTGCCCATGACAGCGTAAATTCCGTCTTTGGCTGTTATTGGTTGTAAAACGTTGAGAAATCGTTTTATCTCGGTTGCTCTGAAGGTAACGACATCGCCGGTAATCAACACCAAATCGGGATTTAAACTGTTGATACTGTCCACCATACTTTGAAACGGTTTTTCGTTACGAAAATAATCACAATGCAAATCGGAAATATGTACAATCCGATACCCCGAAAAACTCTCAGGTATTTCTTTTGATGCAATTTTCACTTTCGTTATCTGCGGTGTTACTGTCCATAAAAACGGCGCTAACAGACATACTACAAACAAAACAGCCGTAGCCGAAATACCGAAAAACAATGAAATATGTACCGCTCTCTTACTTTTTGTCCACCAACGAATCAAACAAGTAATGAGAAGGAACGCACAAAGCAGAAAATGAGAGAAATACAAAGCGAATAACAGCGTAGCAACAAATATTTTTATATGTGTCGTCCAGTCTGGAAAATGGGAAAAAATAGCAGTTAAAATAATGATTACAAGCAATGTAAAAGGTAGCCAATAAACGACAAGAAATGCTTTTTGTTTGTGTTTGTTCCAGGAATTTAAAATGCTAAAAAACGATATTAACACAAGGGCATCAAAGATAAAAAGCAAACTATAAAGCGATAGTCCCCTAAAATTCGGCGGCAAAAACAACGTTGCAATGTTAAATAGAATCGCTGTTAATAAAATGATGGCGATATGTGTTCGATATTTTTTCAGGTATAGAGTCATCTAAAAAAAATGATTTTTTATAAAATGTTTTTGTTGATTCAAAAAAAAGTATTACCTTTGCGCCAAATTTATATAACGACTGAATATCTATGCGATACCACGCGGGTTATTCAGTCGTTTTCTATTGCGGTAATACAGTATTGTACTCTCTGTTTACTCCCTCGCAACTCTCCTACTGTAAGTTTAATTTTTCCATAATCAGGTTTTTCGTAATACATCGTAAATATCTTTGAAAAGCGTTCTTGGTTTTTCACATGTTCTTTTGGTTTTTCGAATACTAAACTTCCTTTTTCATCTTTCTTTGCTTTGGCATTTTCCAATATTTCGGTAAGAAAAGTTACTGCCAATGTTGATTTGTAATTGTATGCTGCCTTGCCTGCCGTTTCATTTATTGATAAATGTTTTACTTCAATAAAACTATTTAGAGATTTATTAAAAACATGTTTTGTCGTGTTTATGGCAATCCAATTAGCATAAAAATTGACGATAAACTTTTTTCTTGCCTGATAATCTTCTTTATCGTTTCCGATGGGGAATGGGTAAACCTTATCCATATAATATTGGTTATTTTATTTTTGCAAAAGTACACGTTTTTTCTACACAAACTTTTTCTTTATCAAATCCATTATCACCACCGACGCCAATACGCATCCAAACAAGGGCGGCATATAGGAAATAGTTCCGACATTGGATTTTTTATTTTGCTCGCCTTCGGTTGTGATAATGGCGTTCGGGTCAATGTCTTCGGGCGACCAAACAACCTTCACCCCTGTATATATGCCTCTTCGATGCAGTCTTTTTCGGAGTACCCGTGCCAAGGGACAACCTTTCGATTCGGAAATATCACCATAACGAACAGATAACGGATCGGTTTTCCCTCCCGCTCCCATGGAACTGACAATCGGATAACCCAATTCCAAACAATGAATCATCAAAAACAGTTTCGGTGAAATGGTATCAATGGCATCCACCACATAATCGAACTTTTGGGAACGTAAAATATCCAACATCCTTTCATCGCGAACATACTCTTCAATAACTGTCAAATTCAATTCGGGATTGATGTCAAGCAGTCGTTCCTGCATCACTTTTGCCTTGCTTTTTCCTTGATTGCTCACCAAAGCCGGAAGTTGGCGATTGCGGTTTGTCGGATTAATGCTGTCGCCGTCGGCAATGGTCATCGTTCCCACTCCGGCGCGACAAAGCAACTCTGCTGCATAAGCGCCCACGCCGCCCAAGCCCATCACTAAAACAGAAGAACGCCGCAGTTTGTTTAATTTTTCCTTACCTAAAAGAAGTTCAGTACGTGATAACCAGTCATCCATCAATATCCAAAAATTTCTTCTAACGTCAATTTTTGTATCGTACCATATTTTTTCAATGCTTCAAAGTCGGTTTCTTCTTCTTTTGAAAGCACAATATATGATTTTGGTTTGCCTTTGATAAATTCTCTGTTAAAATTGGCGATGTCTTTGAGTGTAGTTGTGGGAATGGAGTCATAGAGTTTTTTTCGTATGTCGTAGTCAACACCGAGTTTTTGGTTAGCAAGGTAGCGCCAGATGATGTTCATTTTGGTGATACGGCTTGTTGCGATTTGGGTACGAAGTCCTTCTTTTGCTAATTCAAAAGAAAGTTCCGATTGCGGCATTTCGTCGAACAGTTCGTTGAAGGCATCGAAGGCATCGGTGATTTTATCGTTTTGTGTGGCTATAAAGGCGGTATTGGTAAAAAAATCACCTGCTTTTGAGGGCATCACAAAACTTGAACGTGCGGTGTAGGCGAGTGAGCGCTTTTCGCGCATCTCCTGAAAGACGATGGCATTCATGCTTCCGCCGAAATATCCGTTGTAAAGCGCCGACACGGGATAGAGTTTAATGTCGAAAGGAACGCTGCGCGAGTAAGTGTTAAGACGTGATTGTTTGGCGTCGTAATGGGCATAAAAAACTTTGTCGGTGGGCGTTTCTAATTGCGGGAATTTTTTCGCTGCCGGAACGGGGTTTAATTTTATTCCGATGTTGTGATATTGCGACAGGATGTTTTCCAAACTTTTTGGTGTTTCTGTGCCGTAATAGAGTATTTTATGCTCATAAGAGGTCAATCCTTTGATGATAGCTATGAGTTCTTCGGAGGTAATTGACCTTAAATCGTCTTCGCTCAGCAAATAATCAACTCTTTCTTTACCAAATTCGGCATAACGTACTAAAGCACTTAAAACGCTATTTTGACGTGCTTTACTATCGGTTCTACCTTTTAATATATCTTCTACAACATTTTTCAAAGCCTCGTCGTTGGGTTGAGGGTCGGAAAGAAGTTGTTCTAACAAATCCAATGCTTTGTTCATATTATCACTTAATCCGGATACATAGATATACGACTCTTCATCTCCTGTGTTGATGCCAAACGAACAGGCAAGTTTATAAAATTCCTGTTTAATTTGTTCGGGAGTATATTTTGAAGTTCCGAGATAATCTAAATAATCTATAGCAATGGGCAGTTTCAGGTCGTTGTAAGTTCCCATTGGAAAGTGGTAATAAATGGAAAACGTTTTATTCTCTTTGTTTTGAATATAAAGTACATCGGCGCCTTTGAACTTTGTTTTAGTAATTTCTTTGTTAAAATCAACAAACACAGGGGCAATGTCTTTTACTTTAGTATTCTTTATTTCACTCACAAATGCCGACTCGGCATCACGGTTTACAAAGATAGGAGTGATGGGTGGTTTCGATATTTTCAAAAATTCAGGTGGCGTCCCTTGTCGTTTGTAAACAATGACATAGTTGTTTTTGAAATAATTATTGGCAAAATCAACAATGTCTTTTTTCGTGATGACTCTGTATGCGTCAATGGCTTTACACGATTCATTCCAAGGGATATCGTTCATAAATGCGCGTGCAATCCACATGGCGCGCGCCTGATTGCTTTCCAAACGTTTCATCTCGGTATATTCCATGTTATTGATGGCGGCTTTCAACATCCAGTCTTCAAACATTCCCTGTTTGAGCAACTCTATCTGACCTAACAGAAGGTCTTTTACTTCGTCCAATGTTTGACCTGTTTTGGGCGTTCCTCCAAGCACTAAGGATGAATTGTCCGCCAAGATGTATGGAAATGAAAAAGCCGAATAGACTTTTTGTTTTTGAAGAAGGTTAATGTCTATTAATCCCGCTTTTCCATTAGTCAACATCTCATCTAACATATTCAAAATATACATCTCCTTACTGTTGGCAGGCTGGTCAATACGGAAAGCCAACTGTATTTGCTCTGCTTCCAAGCCGACAACCTCTTTTACAACAGGTTGTGTTATTGGCGTTTCGGGTTTCACATTTAACGCCGGAACTTTTCCCGAAGGCAACGCCTCAAAATACTTTGCTACTAAAGAGATGGCTTCGTCGTAATCGAAATCGCCGGAAAGTACTACTGCCATATTGTTGGCAACATAGTATTTGTTGAAAAACTCGCGGATGTTTTTCATGGATGGATTTTTCAAATGCTCCTGAGTGCCTAATGTTGTCTGTTGACCGTAGGGGTGATTTGGGTATAATCCCGACAGCATGGCTTCGTTGGTTCGACGGGAATCCTGCGTGAGCGACATGTTTTTTTCTTCGTAGATGACTTCCAATTCGGTATGGAATAGCCTTAAAACCGGATTTTTAAAACGGTCGGCTTGAATTTTTGCCCAGTTTTCTAATTGGTTGGAAGGGATATTTTCGATGTAAATGGTGTAGTCGTTGGATGTTCCGGCATTGGTTCCTGTTGAGCCGATGGTTTTCATCATCTTGTCGTATTCACTGGGGATAGCGAGCAGTGAAGCCTGATAACCAATGCTGTCGATGATGTGATACAGCGCAGCACGTCGTAAGGTGTCGGTTGTAACACGGTAAATCTCGAACAGTGAGTCAATCTGAGTAATCATCTTTTGTTCGGCTTCCCAATTTGTTGTGCCGAAATGGGGTGTTCCTTTGAACATCATGTGTTCAAAATAATGCGCCAAGCCGGTTGTCTCGGCTGGGTCATTTTTACTTCCTACTTTGACGGGAATATAGGTCTGAATACGCGGCTCATCCTTATATACCGTCAAATAAACTTTTAATCCGTTGTTCAGCGTATAAATACGCGTGTTCAAAGGATCGCCTTGCACAGTTTCATATTTGTACTTCTGTGCAAAAGAAAAACTCCAAAGCGATAATAGTATCGCTGCAATGATAAAATGTTTGATGTGTTTCATAAAAAGGTTTATTTATTATTGTTATTTTTTCTTTTCTATGTATTCCAAATACTGCAACAACTTTTCATGTTCTTTTACTCGCATGTATTGCTCCATATATTCGTAATCGGGTTCATTTTGAGCATTTATGGGAAGTAATATTTTTTGACGTTTCATTCGTTTTTCGTTAAATTTATACCCATATTCGTATTTGTTTTTCTGTTTAAGAATGATGTTTTTAAAAAATAAATATAAATATTTGTTGCCATTCCTCTCTCTCAAAGTAAATCGTTTTACATCGTCAGAAAATAGAGCCTTATACGGATGATAAAAATTTTCAACAACACTTCCGTTATAATTAACTCCCAAAATATTGGAATCTAAAGAAATATTTGTATTGGAAGTCCATTCGGTAATGCCATTATTAGAATCAGAAGCGCCTATAAACGGTGTTTTCCCTTTTTTCATCATTGTTTTTGTTAATCTTTTCCCTGAATTTATATGAAAGATTTTTTCTATAAAAAATTCTTTCCATTCTTTGTCTCGAAGTTTTTCAAGCGTTAATGATTTACTGTTCTTAATTCTGTTTGCAATAAATGATTTATATTTGGCGATTTTCTTTTGTTCTAAATCTCGCATGTATTTTCCCATGAATTGCCAATCGGGAAGATCTTTTTTGTTAACTGGGACAAGTATAGATCTCCTTTTCATTCGAGAACCTGTTAATCCTTTTCCATAACCAAAGCCACAATTTTGGAGGCTGCTATTAAGTATATATTGTATAAACAAACCTGTATATCTGTTCAGATTCTCATTATACATATAATACATTTTATTCCCTGTGATAAATTCAAATGGTTCATAAAAAAATGATGCGTTTTCGGCGCCAAAAACAATAGTATTTGCAGGATTTTTTTTATAGTTGTTATCAACAACAACTGCTTCAAGTCCATTATTAAGATTTGTTCTGCTAATATACGCTATCCCTTTTTTATTTTCTTGTAAATTGGTTTTATGGTAGGCTTTTGAATTATATATGTTGAATAAGTCTCTTACGAGAAACTCCTTCCACTCCCTATTTTTCAACGACAACTTTTCCATTTTATTCATCTTGATTTTCAAACAGATATTCTCGTCCTTGCATAATCATGTTAAATTCAAAAGTGAGATAGTCGGCAATGGTTTTTTCAAAATCTGCTTCTGTAGGTATTTCATCGTTGAAATAGTAAAACGAGTGTAGCCATTCATCGTTTGCTTCAATGGTGGTTTGTACCATAAATTTTGTTTCGGCAGGTTTATTGTGCAACCAGCAATCAAGCAGTTGTTGTTTCTTTTCTTTGGCACGCTCGGTTTTTGTTAGTCCGATATGTTTACTTACTATAAAACCGTCATCTTCAAAATTCACAAATTTACAATGTTTGCTTTTGGCATGCGGTTTGTGTGCCGTGAAAACTGCAATACAGGGATTTGTGCCAATGCCGTAAAACGTATTTTTGTTAAGAGTAATTACGCCTTCCAAGGTATGGTATTTTAGAATTTGTTCTTTTATTTTCTTGTCCTCTTTGGTTTTCCCCACCATTGTAGATTGTGGAACAATGACGGCACAACGTCCACCATCGGATAGACTATCCAATAAATGTTTTATAAAATGTATTTCGGACAGATGAGCGGTATCTTTTCCTTTAGCCTGAGAATAAGGCGGATTCATTAAGGCTGCGGTAAAGTTTTTTGTTCGAAGCGTTTCAGCGTCTTGTTTTAGAAAATCAAAATTTTCGAGGTTGCTTTTGCCATCTCCGCGCAATATCATATTGGTGGTAGCAATGGAAAACATATCTTCCCGTATTTCAAATCCGTGAAGCAGGTTTTTCTTTATATGTTTCGCTTGTTCAATAGTAGTGGTTTGTGAAATCATTTTTTGCATAGCGGCTATCAAAAAACTGCCGGTACCGCAGCACGGGTCAAACACGTTGTCGGATGGTTTTATTTCTATCAAATCGCAAAACAATTCAGTAATATGTGCAGGGGTTAGAACCACGCCCAACGTTTGTCCTTCACCACCGCTGAAACGAATAAATTCGCCGTAAAAACGCCCTAATACATCTTCTACGGTGTTGGATTTCATTGTTGCAAAAACATTTTTTTGCAAATATTCTGTGAAATATTTTAATGGCGTTTTTTGTAAACGTGGGTCTATTTGGCTTAAAATAGTTCTGTCTTTAACTAAGTTAAATTGAGCCAATACTTTATCTTTCTTTGTGTTTGGCGTTACTTCCACTTTTTCCATGTAATAGGACAAGGCGGTAAATAATTTGTTTCCATCGGTATTTTTATTATCTCCTGTAAGTGATTCTATTTTAAAATCTTCATTGCACAAAGAAAGTAAAATAGCAGAAACAACCAAAGGTTTTTCATTATCGCCTAATTGTCCGTAATTTCTCAATGCTTCATGCAATTCGCTCGATTTCTTAAGAATATCTTCTAATTCCAATGTTTCGGCAGGTGTTTCGCATAGAATCTGTTCACGGTAGTAACGTTCAATATTGATAGTGGAAAAATTCTCAAAATTTTCTACCGGATTCAAAATTTTATAACCACTTTCATCCACATAAATTGGTTTTATGATATGACGCTTTTCGTCTCCGCTACAACCAAATGCAAAGATTTTTTTAAAATTGGTTTTTTTAACAATGATTTTGGCATAGTGCAAAGCGCCGTTCTCAGCAAAATCGGTTAGCGATTTCACATCTGTTGCCAATACGGTTTGTGTTTCATCGGTATATTGCGCTTGCTTATCGGTATCCGATTTATCTTCTATTACTAAAATAAAATCACCAACTTTTGCGGTAAATTCAGGAAAACCGGTCTTCCCTGTTCCTTTTTTGGATGCCGTCTTTAGAGAATCATGTATCTCTTTGATATCGCTTCCATTAGGTGTATAGGTAATGTCAGATGCTGTTAATAATCTGCATATAAAAAAATCTGTTTTCCGCTCGTTTGCCATAATGTTATTGTTTAACGCTTTGATTTTATACTCTTCCCTTCGAGATGTGTCCAAAACTTCTCTCCATCTTGCGACATTTCAAATTTTATGTTGACGGTTTCATTATCAAGTAAAATGTACGTTAGTCGAAACATGGGGACATTTGGGATTTTTTCGCTGATAAATGTAATGGTTTTGTCGGCATAACTGACGGTATAGTGGATTGTATGTCCTTCGTTGTCAAAGTAGATTGCTTTTGACGGGTTGCCTGTGTAGTCGGCATAGACAATCATTAAATCGTCGTGAACAAATGCCGGATTGTTGGCTGTTGCGGGAAATTCTGTGTGGTTTTTCCGGATAATGATATTTTTGTCCAAGTCGAATGCGAATGAAAATGAGCCGTCGCCTTGTCCGGGCTGACCGCTGCCTTCTCCTTGCCATTCTCCAAGTAGCCAATTCCAGTTGTCCCAATTATTTTGCTGGGCAAATCCTGTCGTTGTCAAAATGAGACAGGATATCATTGTTATTACATATTTTTTCATAGTTAAACGTTTTATTAATATTAAACTGTCACTTTTCTATCCACTTAAACTGTCATTCCTCCGTCCACGCTCAAGGTGGTTCCGTTGATATAGGCGGCTTCATCGGATGCTAAAAAGGCGTAAGCAGCTGCAATTTCTTCGGGATTGCCGAGGCGTCCGACCGGTACTTTTGCTTTCATGCTTTCGATAACGTTTTCGGGCATAGCGGCAACCATTTCGGTAGCGATAAATCCGGGTGCTATGGCGTTGACGGTGATACCTTTACGTCCAAGTTCCCGTGCCAAGGTTTTGGTCATGCCGATAAGTCCGGCTTTGGTGGCGACGTAGTTGGTTTGTCCGAAGTTTCCATACAATCCTACTACCGACGAGGCGTTGACAATACGTCCGTAATTGTTTAGCAACATGTATTCCGAGATGATTTTGGTGCAGTAGAATACGCCGCTCAAATTAACGTCAATGACTTGTTGCCACTGTTCGATGGTCATTTTTTTGAGGGAACTGTCGCGGGTGATACCGGCGTTGTTGATTAAGATGTCAATACGTCCGAACCGGTCGAAGACATTTTTTGCTGCTTCTTCGATTTCCTGATAGTTTGCCGTATTAACTTTGGCAAAGACGCCGCCGATTTGCTGTGCCAATTCCATGCCTTTGACATCGTTTAAATCCCAAATAATGACTTTTGCGCCCTCCTGGGCAAATTTAACAGCCGTTGCTGCGCCAATTCCGGCTGCGCCGCCGGTGATGATGGCTACTTTGTTTTCTAATCGTTTCATCTTTTTTATTTAATTATATGATTATTAATTTGTTTTCTTCCTCCGATAAAAAAAGCGTCATTACATTCAAAACATATTTGAATGTGAGCCTGTACTCGTAAAAACCAAAATCATTTCTTCGTCTTTTTGTACCCAAATCAATACCCAGTCAGATGCAATATGGCACTCCATATATTTTTCTCCTTTTCTTTCTTTTCCGTATCCTGTTAATTGATGTACGCGATTTTTAGAAGGTAATTCTTCCAACTTTGCGAGAGTTGTAATAACTTTATACAACTCATTCAAATCCAATTTTTGTTTATGGCAAAGTTTCACATTTTTCTTAAAAGAATTGGTATAGGCAACAGCAAAAATTAAATCTTCATTCGACGCTAAAGCGGCAAAAAAATCCTTTACCGTCATCTGTTGCAGATTGGTTTTAAATGCCATTGTAAACTTTGCTTTTTCCTTTGTTAATAACAATGTATTTGCCTCGTCTGTATTCTTCTAAGCCTATCTCTACTTGATTGTTTGCCATTTTTTTTACTTGAAAAAAATCCAATGACGTAAAGAAGTTCAATATTTTTTCTGCCATAGGGTTTGCTTTATCGTAAGTCAAAGCAACTGTTTCGGGTCGTTTCATTTCCATATTCTTCTGTTTTTAATTACAAATGCAAAGATATGTTATTTTTAATAGATGTGTTATTAACTTTTGAGAAAAATGTAAATTCATCACACAAACTGAGTGTTATTTTTCAACTTAGCCGTGCCGTCAATGCAGATTTTTCCTTCGGCATTTTCGAGAGTACATTTTATTAATGCCGAATGTTTTTCGGTATTTACTTCTGCTACTTCAAATTTTGCCGTATAGAGTTGGTCAACAAAGACGGGAGCCATAAATTTCATGTCTTGATAGAGATAAATCGTTCCTTCCCCTGGGAAAAGTGTCCCGAACACTTTAGAGAAAACCGCTCCCGACAAAAATCCATGTACTATCGGTCGTCCGAATGGCGTTGTTGCAGCATACGCTGCATCTATGTGAATGGGATTGTTGTCGCCTGTTATCTTTGCAAAAGCGTCAACATCAGATTGTTTAAACATCAACTCGTGTTGATAGGTGTCGCCTGTTTTTATCATAATTCAAAATATTTTTTGTTTGAAATATCTAAAGATTCAATATTCTTCTTGCTTCTGCCGGTGTAGCAATTTCACGCCCTAATTCTTTTGCTATGCGTACTACTTTTGCAACCGATTCGCCGTTGGACTTGGCGAGAACGCCTTTTTCGAGATAAACATTATCTTCAAAACCTACGCGAACATGTCCGCCCATGGCAATGGCTGCTGCCGCCAGCGGAAATTCGGCTCTGCCAACTCCTGTTGCTGTCCAAGTTGCATTGCTTGGAATGGCATTGACCAACCAGCACAGGTTGGGAATCGTGGCAGCGGTACAGCCCGGTACGCCCAATACAAAATTTATCTGCATGGGATGCCCCGGTAATTGACCTTTTTTAACCATCGCCAATGCCGTATCCAAATGTCCCATTTCAAAACATTCAAATTCGGGTTTTATTTTATTCTCTATCATCCGTTTACCGAAGTCGCGCATCATGGGCATGGTGTTTTCAAAAACATCGTCTCCAAAATTGCAGGTACCGCAATCTAAGGTTGCCATTTCGGGAAATAATTCGGTAGGCTGTAAGCGCTCTTCTGCGGTCATTCCCACGGCGCCGCCGGTAGATGGGATTAAAATCACATCAGGAATTACTTTCTTTATGGCATCAATACACTCTTTAAAACGGGCTTTGTCCTGTGTAGGTGTGCCGTCGTCTTTACGAACATGTAGATGTACGATTGCTGCGCCGGCATCATACGCCGATTTTGCCTCTCTAACTATTTCCTCAACGGTGTAAGGAACAGCAGGATTATGCTCTTTCATCACTTCTGCGCCGCATATAGCGGCTGTAATAATCAGTTTTTCCATATTTTTTTTAAATTTTTATTTTCTTTGACAATTTTTTGGTACTACACAGGTGCCGC
>Ga0209628_10001619_pt1 | contig 14734 bp, 16 predicted proteins | sample TergutCu122P4_FD_187285 | JGI IMG/M metagenome (GOLD analysis project Ga0209628, IMG submission 187285) | Cubitermes ugandensis P4 segment gut microbial communities from Kakamega Forest, Kenya - Cu122 P4 (SPAdes) (version 2) | ecosystem: Host-associated > Arthropoda: Insects > Digestive system...
GGCGGCCACATCATCGTCGGGCTGGACGCCAAGGACGGCAAGGTCGCCACCGACGGCTGGAGCAAGCTCACCGGCCACGCGGTGGCCGACCTGGCGCTCAAGTTCCAGGACTGGGGCGTGGAAAGCATCATCTACACCGACATCGGGCGCGACGGCATGCTCACTGGCATCAACGTCGAAGCCACCGTAAAACTGGCGCAGGCGCTGACCATTCCGGTCATCGCATCGGGCGGGCTGGCGGGCATGGCCGACATCGAGGCGCTGTGCGCGGTGCGGGACGAAGGCGTCGAAGGCGTGATCTGCGGCCGCGCCATCTACGCCGGCGCGCTCGACTTCGCCGCCGCGCAGCGGCGGGCCGATGAACTGGCCGGTTGAGCAAGAACACTTGCCACCGTTCGGGCTGAGATTGGTTGTTGCCCCGCGCCCCGGCCCTTCGGCAAGCTCAGAACAGGCTTCGACAAGCTCAGCCTGAACGGTCAGGTAAAAACCAAATGACGGATAAGTACTGAACGCCAAACGGACAAATTCCATGCTAGCCAAACGCATCATCCCCTGCCTCGACGTCACCGGCGGCCGCGTGGTCAAGGGCGTCAACTTTGTGCAACTGCGCGACGCGGGCGATCCGGTGGAGATCGCGGCGCGCTACAACGAACAGGGCGCCGACGAGATCACGTTTCTCGACATCACCGCCACCAGCGACGGGCGCGATCTGATCCTGCCCATCATCGAGGCGGTGGCCTCGCAGGTGTTCATCCCCCTCACGGTGGGCGGCGGCGTGCGCACGGTGCAGGACGTGCGGCGGCTGCTCAACGCGGGGGCGGACAAGGTCAGCTTCAACTCGGCGGCCATCGCCAACCCGCAGGTGATCCGCGAGGCGTCGGGCAAGTACGGCGCGCAGTGCATCGTGGTGGCCATCGACGCGCGCCGCCGTGTGGGCGACGATGTTGCCGCGCGCGGCGCGGGCTGGGACGTGTACAGCCACGGCGGGCGCAAGAACACCGGGCTGGACGCCGTGCAATGGGCGCGCCAGATGGCCGAGCACGGCGCGGGCGAAATCCTGCTGACCAGCATGGACCGCGACGGCACGCAAAGCGGGTTCGATCTGGAACTCACCCGCGCCGTGGCCGACGCCGTGCCCGTGCCCGTGATCGCCTCCGGCGGCGTGGGCAATCTGGATCATTTGGCCGACGGCATCCTGCTGGGCGGCGCCGACGCGGTGCTGGCCGCCAGCATCTTTCACTATGGCCAATACACCATTGCGCAGGCCAAACAGCGCATGGCCGAGCGGGGCATCGTGGTGCGGCTTTGATGGCGCTGCTGCCGTGACCCGCATCAAGCCAGCGCCGCGCGGCTTGCGCCGCCTGCGCGGGCCGGTTTTTCAGGGAATTTGCACCAACTTTACCGAATTGGTGCATGATAGAAGGTTGTGCGGCCCGCCGGGCCGTTTTTTGTGAGGAGTTTCGATCTTGTCTGCCATCAGTCTCGAAGATTTCCTGCGCGGCGTCGCCCAGCGCGATCCGAACCAGCCCGAATTTCTGCAGGCCGTGCGTGAAGTAATGACCAGCCTGTGGCCGTTTCTGGAGCGAAATCCGCGCTATCGCGAATACGGAATGCTCGAGCGCCTGGTGGAGCCCGATCGCGCGATCCAGTTTCGCGTCAGCTGGGTTGATGACGCTGGCCGCACCCAGGTCAACCGCGCTTTCCGGGTGCAGCACAGCATGGCCATTGGCCCGTACAAGGGCGGCATGCGCTTTCACCCCAGCGTCAATTTGTCGATTTTGAAGTTTCTGGCGTTTGAGCAGACTTTTAAAAACTCGCTCACCACCTTGCCCATGGGCGGCGGCAAGGGCGGCAGCGACTTTGATCCCAAGGGCAAGAGCGACAACGAAGTGATGCGTTTTTGCCAGGCGCTGATGCTGGAGCTGTTCCGCCACATCGGCCCCGATACCGACGTGCCCGCAGGCGACATCGGCGTGGGCGCGCGCGAGGTGGGCTTTATGGCGGGCATGATGAAAAAGCTGGCCAATCACTCCGGCAGCGTGTTTACCGGCAAGGGGCTGGCCTATGGCGGCAGCCTGATGCGGCCCGAGGCCACAGGCTACGGCACGGTCTATTTCGCGCAAGAGATGCTGTATCGCGTGCAAGAGGGCTTTGAGGGTCGGCGCGTGTCCATCTCCGGCTCCGGCAACGTGGCGCAGTACGCCGCCATCAAGTCGCAGGAGCTGGGCGCCAAGGTGGTTACGCTGTCCGATTCCGGCGGCACGCTGGTGTGCGAAGCTGGCTTTAGCGAACAGCAGGTGGCCGACCTGCTGGAGTTCAAGAACGTGCGGCGCGGCCGCCTGGCCGACTTTTCCGGCGCCGGCCTGACCTTTTTGCCTGGCAAGCGCCCCTGGCACATCAAGGCCGACATCGCGCTGCCTTGCGCCACGCAAAACGAGCTGGACGAGCACGACGCCAAGGCGCTGGTCAAAAACGGCGTGCGCTGCGTGGCCGAAGGCGCCAACATGCCCAGCACGCTGGAAGCGGTGGACGTGTTTTTGGCCGCTGGCGTGCTGTACGCGCCCGGCAAGGCCAGCAACGCCGGCGGCGTGGCCACATCGGGGCTGGAGATGAGCCAAAACGCCATGCGCCTGTCGTGGACCCATGCCGACGTGGACGAGCGCCTGCACGTCATCATGAAGGACATCCACCATAACTGCGTGCGCCACGGCGAGCGCAAGGACGGCTCCGTCAACTACGTCGAAGGCGCCAACGTGGCCGGCTTTGTCAAGCTGGCTGACGCCATGCTGGCGCAGGGAACGTATTGACGCTACCCCCAGTCTCCACTCGGCTGGCGCCGATGTTTCGCCTCCCCCCTGAAAGGGGGCGCACCAACTGGCCAGGGAGACCCCGGCCACGGGTGCCCTGGCACGGCCTGCTCCGCGGCCTTCGGTTTCATGCAGCGCCTTGCCGCTGGTTGCGCGGCGGGCGCGCTGATGGTTGACAATTGACCCCATGAATTGGCTCGATCAAGTCAAGTGGGATGCGCAGGGGCTGGTGCCCGTGATCGCGCAAGAGCGCGGCAGCGGCGACGTGCTGATGTTTGCCTGGATGAACCGCCAGGCGCTGCAACAAACCGTGGAGCAGGGCCGCGCCGTGTACTGGAGCCGCTCGCGCGGCAAGCTGTGGGTCAAGGGCGAAGAGTCTGGCCACGTGCAGCAGGTGCATGAAATCCGCATCGACTGCGACAACGACGTGCTGCTGCTGCGGGTCACCCAACTGGGGCACAACCCAAGCATCGCCTGCCACACGGGACGGCATAGCTGCTTTTTCAGCGTGCTAAAGGACGGCCAGTGGCAGGCCGCCGAGCCGGTGCTCAAAGACCCATTGGACATTTATCTCCAAACGCCATGACCGAACAAGACACCCTGGCGCGGCTGACCGCCGTGATCGAAAACCGCCAGCCAGCCGCCGGTGGCGACCCTGAAAAAAGCTACGTCGCGCGCCTGCTGCACCAGGGGCCGGACGCCTTTTTGAAGAAGATCGGCGAAGAAGCCGCCGAAGTAATCATGGCCGCCAAGGATGCCGAACACGGCGGCGTGCGCGCAAAAATCACGGCCGAAATGGCCGACTTGTGGTTCCACGGCATGGTGGCGCTGGCCTACTATGGACTAAGCGCCGCCGATGTGCTGGCCGAGCTGGCGCGCCGCGAGGGGCTGTCCGGACTGGATGAAAAGGCGCTGCGCCAGGCGCGCGATTGATGAAACACTTATTGCCCCAGTACTTCGTTCAGCTCGTGCCGCCGCTGCCCCCATCCCAGCCTTCCCCCAGATGGGGAAGGGGCCAAAATCCCTCCCCCTCTGGGGGAGGGCAGGGTGGGGGCAAGCAGCGCAGAAACGTTCACGATTGAATCCAAAAACAACCAGCAACAACAAATGACAAAAAACGGCGGCGGGAGGGCCAGCGGCTGCAAGACGGTCAATCTGGCCTTGCAGGGCGGCGGCTCGCATGGGGCTTTTACGGCGGGCGTGCTGGATGCGCTGCTGGACGATGGCCGCCTGCACTTTGAGGGCGTCAGCGGCACCAGCGCGGGCGCGATGAACGCCGCCGTGCTGGCCAGCGCGCTGGCGCAGGCGCACGATGGCGCGCTGGATGACGCCGCCGCGCGCGCCGCCGCCCGCGCGGCGCTGCGGCGCTTTTGGGACGGCGTGGGGCTGCTGGGCAACTTCATGACCGGCGTGCCGCTGCCAGCGGCGCAGACCATGATGAGCATGTTCACGCCGTGGCTCTCGCCCGCGCAGGTCAACCCGCTGGGGCTGCATCCGCTGCGCCGCCTGCTGCGGCGCGAGATCGACTTTGACTGCCTGGCGCGCCAGCGCCGCATCAAGGTTTTTGTCAGCGCCACCAACGTGCGCACCGGGCGCGGCGAGGTGTTCAGCGGCGCGCGGCTGTCGGTGGACGCGGTGATGGCGTCGGCCTGCCTGCCGGCGCTGTTTCAGGCGGTGCAGATCGGCGGCGATCATTACTGGGACGGCGGCTATTCGGGCAACCCGGCGATTTATCCGCTGATTTACGAGACCAAAAGCGCCGACGTGCTGCTGGTGCAGATCAACCCGATCGAGACGCCCTACAACCCCGGCGCCAGCGCGGTGGACATCATGGAGCGCGTCAACGAGATCACCTTCAACGCGCCGCTGCTGGCCGAGATGCGCGCGATTGAATTTGTGCGCCGCCTGCTGGCCGAAGGGCGCGTCGATCCGGCGCGCTACAAAAACGTGCTGCTGCACCGCGTGGACGGCGGCGCGGCGCTGGCCGAATTTGGCGCGGCCAGCAAATCGCGCGCCGACAGCGCCTTTATCGGCCGCCTGTACGATCTGGGGCGCGGCGCCGGACGCGACTGGCTGCGCGCCCACTTTGACGACGTGGGCGTGCGCTCCAGCGTGGAGACGGTGCCGCACGGCCAAACCCAACCATACGAGCTGTGACCATGACTACATCACCCGCACCCGAGCCCAACTGCATCTTCTGCAAGATCGTGGCCGGTCAGCTTCCGTCCCGCAAGGTGTATGAGGACGATGAACTGCTGGCCTTTCACGACATCAACCCGTGGGCGCCGGTGCATTTTTTGATCATTCCCAAGGCGCACATTGCGTCGATGGCGCAGGTTGGCGCGCAGCACGCCGCGCTGCTGGGCCGCATCATGACGCTGGCGCCCAAACTGGCGCTGGAGCAAGGCTGCCAGCCGTACCCGCAAGGCGGCTTTCGCATCGTCGTGCAGACCGGCGCGCATGGCGGGCAGGAAGTGCATCACCTGCACGTGCACGTGCTGGGCGGGCCGCGTCCGTGGAAGCATGGGTGAAGGCGCATAAAATTAACCTTTCGCGCCACCGCGGTTGGCTGGCGCAAGGAGTAACGTCATGTTCGGCTTGTCCCCAGTCCATTTGCTTCTCCTGCTGCTGATCGTGGTCCTGATTTTTGGCACCAAAAAGATCAAGAACATGGGGTCCGACCTGGGCGCGGCCGTCAAGGGCTTCAAGGACGGCATGAAAGACGGCACCGCGTCCGATGCCGCCGCGCCGCCGCCCGCTGGCCAGGTCACCAACTCGGCCGCCACCAGCGGCGACACCATCGACGTGCAGGCCAAGGAAAAAAGCTGACGCGCTTTCCCCGCGTTGAACGCTGGCCGTTCAACCGCGCGCGCCCATCCACATGCTCGACCTCGGCATTTCCAAGATGGCGCTGATTGGCGTCGTCGCGCTGATCGTCATCGGCCCCGAAAAGCTGCCGCGCGTGGCGCGCACGGTGGGCGCGCTGCTGGGCAAGGCGCAGCGCTATGTGTCCGATGTGCGGGCCGAGGTCAACCGCGCCATGGACATGGACGAGCTGCGCAAGATGAAGGCGTCGGTCGAAGATGCCGGGCGCGAGGTCGAGCGCGGCATTCACAGCGCGCAGGCCGAGCTGGAAAAAAACCTGCGCGATGCCGCTGGCGCCGAGCCGGCCGCCGAGTGGCAGCCGCCGCCGCCGGCCTACCGCCATCCGGGCAAGAACTGGCGCGTCAAGCGCGGCGCCACGCCGCAGTGGTACAAAACGCGCACCGGCGTGCGCCGCCAGGTGCAGTCAGGCGCGGCGCGGGTGGCGCGCTTTCGGCCCCGGCGCATGGTCTGACGGCGACAATCGCGCTGTATGAGTCAGCCCAAACAACCCAAGCCAGACCCGCAAGATGAGCTGGCAGGCACCGAGCAGCCGTTTGTCACGCACCTGATCGAGCTGCGCGACCGGCTGATCAAGTCGATCGTGGCGATCGCCGTGGCCGCTGGCGCGCTGGCGCTGTATCCGGGGCCAACGCGCCTGTTTGACCTGCTGGCCGAGCCGCTGGTGGCGCATCTGCCCAAGGGCGCGACGATGATCGCCACCTCGGTCATCTCGCCGTTCATGGTGCCGGTGATGATCTTGCTGATGGCCGCGTTTCTGATCGCACTGCCGGTGGTGCTGTACCAGGCGTGGGCGTTTGTCGCGCCGGGGCTTTATTCGCACGAGAAAAAACTGGTGCTGCCGCTGGTGGTCTCCAGCACCGTGCTGTTTTTTGCCGGGGTGGCGTTTTGCTACTTTCTGGTGTTTGGCAAGGTGTTCACCTTCATTCAGGGCTTTGCCCCCAAGGCGATCACCGCCGCGCCGGACATCGAGGCTTACCTGAGCTTCGTGCTGACCATGTTTTTGGCCTTCGGGCTGGCGTTCGAGGTGCCGGTGGCCGTCGTCGTGCTGGCGCGCGTGGGCGTGCTCAGCATCGAGCAGCTCAAGAACTTTCGCGGCTACTTCATCGTGCTGGCCGCCGCCGTATCGGCGGTGGTCACGCCGCCGGACATGGTGTCGATGCTGGCGCTGCTGTTTCCGATGGTCGTGCTGTACGAAGTGGGCATCATCGCCGCGCGCCTGTTCATCCGCCACACCCGCGCGCCGGATGATGAGGATGTGGCACGGGAATGACGAGGTATTTTTTGATAGCTGCCAGCGCCTGCCATACAATACTTTCAGGCAGTTTAGTGCCGCAAATCCTTGCGCAGCAAGCGCGGCCAGCTATTACAAACGCAGCGCAATCAGCGCTGCCGCATACGCGGACGCGGGCGCTGGGCGGGGGTGACTGACGCTTGCAGCGGCTTGCCGCCGCGCTCCAGCTCAAAGGGCGCGCTTTGGCCGGGCGTGAGGGCGGCGATGCGCGTGAGCAGCTCGGCCGCGCTGCGCACCGGCTGGCCGTCGATTTGCGTGATGACATCGCCCGGCCTGATGCCCGCCGCCGCCGCCGGGCCGCTGTTGAGCACGCCGGTGACGATCACGCCAGTCTGCGCGCGGATGCCAAAGGTTTGCCCCAGCTCGGGCGTCAGCTCGTTGGCCTCGATGCCGATCCAGCCGCGCACCACCTGGCCGTTTTTGACGATGCTTTGCAGCACCTGGCGCGCGGTTGCCACGGGGATGGCAAAGCCAATGCCCATGCTGCCGCCCGAGCGCGAATAAATCGCCGTGTTGATGCCCATCAGGTTGCCGTTCACGTCGATCAGCGCGCCGCCGGAGTTGCCGGGGTTGATGGCCGCGTCGGTCTGGATGAAATTCTCGAACGTGTTGATGCCCAACTGGTCGCGCCCCAGCGCGCTGACGATGCCGCTGGTCACCGTTTGCCCGACGCCAAACGGGTTGCCGATGGCCAGCACCTGGTCGCCCACTTGCAGCGCGCCGGAGTCGCCCAGCGTCATCACCGGCAGCTTGTCCAGCGTGATTTTCAGCACCGCCAGATCGCTTTCCGGGTCGGCGCCGATCACCTTGGCGCCGATGCGCCGCGCGTCGGCCAACACCACCTCGATCTCATCGGCGCCCTCGATCACGTGGTTGTTGGTCAGCACGTAGCCTTCGGCGCCGATGATCACGCCCGAGCCAAGCCCGGTGCGCTGCTGCTGCTCGCCCTGATCGCCAAAGAAAAAGCGAAACCACGGATCGTTGCGCGCCGGATTGCGCGCGCTGGTGTTGATGCTGACCACCGCTGGCGCGGCCTTGCGCACGGCGGCGTTGAAACTGCCCGGCGCAAGCTGCCCCGGCGGCGCGCCCGGCGCTTGCAGCACCGATACAACGCCCGCGCGCGGCGGCGCGGCGCGCGGCCGGTCCAGCCACTGCGGCTTGAACGTCAACACCACAAACCATGCCGCCAGCAGCACGGTGACGGTTTGGGCAAACAGCAACCACAAGCGTTTCATGATGCGTCAAATTGTAGAAGCAGCGTTGTAACTTTGCATGAATGACAATGCACGCCATGTCAGCCACAAAGTCCACCGCCACCGCAGGCGCCGAGCGCGCGGCGCTGACCGCCGCCTTCGACGCCCAATTGCAACCCGAGCGCTTTCACGACTACGCTCCCAACGGCCTGCAAGTCGAAGGGCGCCCAAGCGTGCGCAAACTGGTCAGCGGCGTCACCGCCAGCCGCGCGCTGATCGACGCCGCCATCGACGCCGGCGCCGACGCCATCTTCGTCCACCACGGCCTGTTCTGGCGCGGACAAAGCGGCGCCGTCACCGGCTGGCTGAAAGAGCGCCTCAAACGCCTGCTGGCGCACGACATCAACCTGTGGGCCTACCACCTGCCGCTTGATGCCCACCCCACACTTGGCAACAACGCCCAACTGGGCCGCGTGCTGGGCCTTGACGTGCAAGCGCGCTTTGGCGAGCATGATTTGGGTTGCATCGGCGCGCGCTCGGGCGGCGGCGCGTTTGCCGGTGCGCAGGCGCTCGCCGCGCATCTGGAGCGCGCATTCAAACGCCCAGTAACGCATGTAGGGCAAGCGCGAGGCGCTATCCAAAAAATAGCATGGTGCAGCGGCGGCGCGCAAGACTGGTTCGAGGCCGCCATTGGCGCAGGCGCGCAAGCCTTCATCACCGGCGAACTATCCGAGCCGCAAACCCACCTGGCGCGTGAATGCGGCGTGGCCTTTTACGCCTGCGGCCACCACGCCACCGAACGCTACGGCGCCCCCGCACTGGCCGCGCACGTGGCGGCGCAACTGGGCATCGCGCACCAGTTCATCGAGATCGAGAATCCGGCGTGAAAAAGATTCCTCGTCATTCCCGCGCAGGCGGGAATCCAGTGGACCTTGGTTATCGCCGGGAGGTGGATGCGCCGTCTGGATTCCCGCCTGCGCGGGAATGACGAAATGAAGTGCAGGTATATATGAACTTGCCCCTGGCCATCACCCTGGGCGACCCCGCCGGCATTGGCCCCGAGATCATCGCCCTGGCTTTCCGCGACGCGCCTGAAGCGCTGCGCGGCTGCTTCGTCGCGGGCGACGTGGCCGCGCTGCGCCGCGCCGCGCAGGTGGTGCAGGGTGAAGCCGGCGTGCCGCTGCCGGTGGCCGAAATCGAACAACCTCAAGACGCGCTGCACACCCCCCCGCGCTGCGTGCCGGTGCTGCAAGCCGTGCAGCCCGCCGAGGCGCTGCCGCCCTTTGGACGGGTCAGCCAGGCCGCCGGGCGCATGGCGGGCGAGGCGGTGTTCTGGGCTGCGCGCGCGGCCTTGCGCGGCGAGGTGGCGGCGATCGTCACCGCGCCGCTCAACAAGGCCGCGCTGGCGGCGGCGGGCGCGCCGTATGACCGCTTTCCCGGCCACACCGAACTGCTGCAAGAGCAGGCCGGCGGTGTGCCGGTGCGCATGATGCTGGCCAATGACGAGCTGCGCACGGTGCTGGTCAGCATCCATGTTTCCTTGCGCGAAGCGATTGAGCGCGTGACCTGCGAGAACGTGTTGCAAACCCTGCGCATCGCCCACGCCGCGCTGGCCCGCGCCTTGCCGCATGCGCCGCGCCTGGCTGTCGCGGGCCTGAACCCGCACGCGGGCGAAGGCGGGCTGTTTGGCCGCGAAGAAATCGAGCAGATCGCCCCCGCCATCGAACAAGCGCGCCGCGAAGGCATCGCCGCGCACGGGCCTTTCGCGCCCGACACGGTCTTCATGCGCGCAAGGCAGGGCGAGTTCGACGCCGTGATCGCCATGTACCACGACCAGGGCCTGATCCCGGTGAAATACCTGGGCGTGGAGCAGGGCGTGAACGTCACCCTGGGCCTGCCCTTCGTGCGCACCAGCCCCGACCACGGCACCGCGTTCGACCTGGCGGGCACCGGCCGCGCCGACCCCTCCAGCCTGCTCGCCGCGCTGCGCATGGCGCGGCGGCTGGCGGCGGACAATGGATAAGCCATGAATGTTCACCACGCCACGATCGCCAGGAAAAAAAGCGCGGCGCGCCGCGTGCTTGGCTGGATCGGGTGGGCCGCGCTGGCCTTGTTCGTCGCACTTGGCGTTTTGCTCGCCGCCGCCTTTGCCTATTACCGCCAGCGCGGCCCCACTGAAGAGCAGCGGGCGGCGCTGGAGTTGATGCGCAAGGACTGGCGCCCCACGCAGGGCGTGAATGCCTTTCCGGCGCTGTTTTATCTGCACCACGACGTGCCCGCCGAGCGGCTGCAGGCGCAGTTGGCCGCTGATGTCGAACGGGTGCGCAAGCAGCATCCCGAGATGGACGCGCCCGTCACGCTGGAAAAGGATGCGGATGCACCGGCGCCGCCGCCGCCAACGCTGACCACCGATGCGCCGCCGCTGCCGGAGCTGACCGAAGCGCAGCAGGACACGCTGTGCGGACGTTCGAGCGTGGGTTGTCTGGCGCATGTGGCCGCGCAAACCGATGCGGTGCGCGCGGTGCTGGCCGCACACCCGGTCAGCGCCGCGCGCGCGCAAGACTTTGAGCGCGCCGATTTTTTATGGAACCCAGGCGATATTAATCTGCACGTGCCCATCATGGAGAACTATATGAATGCGCGGCAACTCTGGCTGAGTGCGTTCGCGCTTCGCTATGTGGAGGGCGACCGCCTTGGCGCGCTGGCGGCCACCTGCCGCCACCTTGCGGCCTGGCGGCGCATGGCGCCCAATTCCAATTGGGCGCTGGGCGCGGTATTCGCCAGCGCTGGCGTGCGCGGCGCGAGCTGGCTTTATGCCGAGATGCTGGCCGATCTGCCGATTGACACCGCCGTGCCCGAAGACTGCGCGCAGGCGTTGCAGCCGGTGACGGCGGCGGACGTGAATCGCTGCGCGGTGCTGGCCGGCGAATTTGCGACGTTGGATGCCGGCATGTTTCGCCAGTTGGAGCGGCAGGTTTCGGAAGGGAAAATCTCGCGCAGCGCGCCTTTGTTGGATCTTGCGCAAACCGAAGCGCAGGTGGCGCGTTTTTTTGCCGCCTCTTGCGACGGCGACGCCATCGCGCGCCTGCTGGCCGACGAGCTTCCGCGCCAGGAGCCTACGCCACTGGGCGCAAGAAATCCGCAATGCGTGGCCAATGTGGCCGGTTGCATGACCGCGGGATTGGTTGCCGGGCTGAAGTCTGCAAGATTCGATGCCTACACCCTGCAATACGCCGCTCACCTGCGCCTGGCCGCCACCGTGCAGTGGCTGCGCGAGCACTCCAGCGAAGGAACCATAGCCGAACTCTTCGAGCGCCGGCCGGCCGAGTTGCGCAGCCCCCGCCACGTGAGCGGCTTTGACGCCGCGCGCGGCGTGATCTACGTCGATGAGCTTGCCAAGCCAGGTGACAAGGACAAGCCAGGCAGGTTCGCGCTGCCGGTGGCCCGCGCGCGCTGACGCATGAAAGCCGCATAACATACAAAACTAATAGCTGCCAGCGCTTGTCATACAAGCATTTCGGTATGTTTTTATACGCAAATACTTGCTGAACAAGCGCGACCAGCTCATTTATTCATAGCCAACATCCATGTCAACCAAACCTGCCGCCGCCTTGCCAAACGAAACGCGGCTGATCGCCCGCGACGCGGCCACGGTGTGGGTGGGGCAAATGGCGGCCATGGCTTTTGGCGTGACCGACGCCATCGTCGCCGGGCGCTTTGACCAGCAGGCGCTGGCGGCGCTGTCGGTGGGCGGCGCGGTTTTTGCCACCGTCTACATATCGCTGATGGGCGTGATGCAGGCGCTGCTGCCGGTGTGGGCCGAGCTGCACGGCGCGCGGCGCAGCGCCGACGTGGGACGCGCGGCGCGTCAGTCGCTGTACCTGTGCGCGGTCATCTGCGTCATCGGCATGGCGCTGCTGCTGTTTCCCGGCCCGCTGCTGCGCTGGACCGAAGTGCCGCAGGCCATGCGCGGCCCGGTGCAAGCCTACCTGCGCGTGCTGGCGCTGGGGCTGCCGGCGGCCATGCTGTTTCGCCTGTTCAGCACGCTCAACCAAAGCCTGGGGCGGCCCAAGCTGGTGACGGCGCTGCAAATCGCCGCGTTCGCGCCCAAGGTGCTGCTGTCGGTGCTGCTTACCTTCGGCTTCAGCGCGGGCGGCATCACGCTGCCCGCGCTGGGCGTGGTTGGCTGCGGCTGGGCCACGCTGATCGTTTACTACACCATGCTGGCCGCCGCGCTGTGGCTGCTGCGCACGCGGCCGATGTACCGCGAATACGCCATCTGGCAGCGCATCGAGGCGCCCGACTGGCGGCAGATCGCGCACTTTTTGCGGCTGGGCGTGCCCGGCGGGCTGGTGGTGCTGGTGGAAGTGACCTCGTTCACGCTGATGGCGCTGTTCATCGCCCGCCTGGGTGCGGCCGCCACCGCCGCGCACCAGATCGCCGCCAACCTGGTCGCGCTGGCGTACATGACGCCGCTGTCGCTGGGCATCGTCACCAGCGCGCGCGTGAGCTTTTGGCTGGGCGCGGGCGACGCCGCGCGCGCGCGCCACGCCTGCGCGCGCGGCTTTGCGCTGGCGCTGGGCATCGCGCTGCTGTACACGGCGCTGATGGTGACGCTGCGCCACACCTTGCCCGCCATCTATTCGGGCGACAAGGCGGTGCAGGCGATTGCCGCCGCGCTGCTGCTGGTCACCGCCGCGTACCTGCTGGCCGACGCGGTGCAGGGCATGAGCATCTTCGTGCTGCGCAGCTACCGCGTCACCGTGCTGCCGCTGGTGATTTACTGCGCCATGCTGTGGGGCGTGGGCCTGAGCGGCGGCTACGCGCTGGCCTACCGCGGCATCGGCCCCTGGGCCGCCACCAACTCGCCGCTGGCCTTCTGGCAAATGGCCGCCGCCGCCCTGGCCCTGACCGCCCTGCTGCTGGCCGGGCTGCTGCTGGTGGCGGTGCGGCGGGAGCGGCAGTCATAGCGACTTATGGGGGCTTATGGCGGGTTCTTGCCATAAGTGGGAATAAGTTCCTATCACTGCCTCATGGCGCAAGCCGGATGAGACAGACTTGGTTTTGCTCCTACCCCTGCGTGCGGATCAGGAGCGTTTGAGACTATCGCGTATCTCGCGCAGCAGCACCACGTCTTCCGGCGGGGCGGCGGGGGCGGCTGGTTCTTCGCGTTTCAGGCGGTTGATCAGCTTGACCAGCATGAAGATGATGAACGCCAAAATGACAAAGTTGACCGCTATGGTCAGGAAGTTGCCCCAGGCCAGCACGGCGCCCAGTTTTTTGGCTTCGGCCAGCGGCAGGCCGGCGGGCTGGCCTGCCAGCGGCAGGTAGTAGGACGAGAAGTCAAAGCCGCCGACCAGCCGGCCGGCGACCGGCATGACCAGATCGCCGACGATGGAATCGACGATTTTGCCGAACGCGCCGCCGATGATGACGCCAACGGCCAGGTCAATGGCGTTGCCCTTGACCGCGAAGGTTCTGAATTCTTGCAGCAGACTCATGATTGCCAGTGTGGGGAGGTACAGATGAACCGCAAGTATGCCTGTTGCCGGACAGTGCGCCGCGCGCCGCGGCTTGCAACCCGCTAAAATGGCAAGGTTAGGCGCGGCACACTCCTGAAGATTTCGGTTCAGGCCGTGCCTGCGCAGCAAAAAGGACTGCCATGAGTAGTGACACAACGGCCAATACCTTCACTCCCGCTCCATTGGATAGCAGCAAGCGCACCTGGCTGATTGCCTCCGGGTGCGCCGGTGGTCTTGGCGTGGCCGCGCTGGCGGTGCCGCTGGTGCGCAGCTTCGGGCCGTCGGAGCTGGCCAAGGCCGCGGGCGGGCCGGTGGAGGCCGATATTTCCGCCCTCAAGCCGGGCGACAAGATGATCGTGCCCTGGCGCGGCAAGCCGGTGTGGATTCTCAACCGCACGCCGGAGATGATGGAGGCGCTGAAAAAAACCAGCCCCGACGAACTGGCCGATCCCCAGTCCAGGCGTACCGGTTATGCCACCACGCCCGAATACGCCCGCAACGACGCGCGCGCGCGCTCCGAGCGCGCCAATTTGCTGGTGGTGGCTGGCATTTGCACGCATCTGGGCTGCTCGCCGGTGGACAAATTTGCCACCGGCACGCAAACCGGCCTGCCTGCCAACTGGGAAGGGGGGTTTTTCTGCCCCTGCCACGGTTCGTACTATGACCTGTCCGGGCGCGTTTATAAAAACAAGCCCGCGCCGGACAATCTGGAAGTGCCGCCGTACCAGTTTTTGAGCGAAACCCGTCTGCTGATCGGCGACGACAGCAAAAAGGCTTGACCCCCACCGGCAGGTTACAGAGAGATCAACATGGCTCAATTCAAGGAAATCTCCCCCAACGCGCCGCTGGGCGCAAAGGTGGTCAACTGGTTCGAAAACCGTTTTCCGACAGCGTTCGAGGCGTATGCCAAGCACATGTCGCAGTACTACGCGCCCAAGAACTTCAACTACTGGTACTTCTTCGGCTCGCTGGCGCTGCTGGTGCTGGTGATCCAGATCGTCTCCGGCATCTTCCTGGCGATGAACTACAAGCCCG
>Ga0209628_10001620_pt1 | contig 14731 bp, 11 predicted proteins | sample TergutCu122P4_FD_187285 | JGI IMG/M metagenome (GOLD analysis project Ga0209628, IMG submission 187285) | Cubitermes ugandensis P4 segment gut microbial communities from Kakamega Forest, Kenya - Cu122 P4 (SPAdes) (version 2) | ecosystem: Host-associated > Arthropoda: Insects > Digestive system...
TGTATTGTGCAAGTTTTTTTTTTTTTTTGTTGTTAGATAGTAAGTAAATTAAATCTAGGAATAATGTTGTTACAGTGTTGTGTAATAAATCTTTGTGTGGTGAATTACTGCTATATATGCTGCAAGGATTAATTTGTTTTCTCAGTACAGTCACAGCTGGCCTCAGAGCTCCATTTTCATTCTTATTATATTGGTATGTACTATTTCTTCATGTATCTCATCTCATTTGTCCTCGGTCTGTGAAGTGCTATACTCCGCACCTTTGTTTTGAAAATAAAGGGATTCTATTTTGGCCATACTGATGTATTCTTCATTTGCCAAGTTTTTTTTTATAAGGTAGCATTCCCTGTTTATCACACCACATAATTTCATATATTGTTAGCAATGCTTTGGAGGAATCTGCTACACCCATCCTATGTGCTGAAGATAGAGGCAAGAGGTTTGTCCAAAATGTTGGTAATTTCCTGTGTGCAACTGGGTTTGAAGTTCCCTGTGATGCAGATTTTTAAAAAATAAGCAGTTTTAATTGAGGTTTTTAGTGAAAAGCAAAATGACATGTTGATTGCACAAATTACAAATATTTTCGTGTGGTAACTCTAAATAAAAAGTCATTGTAAATTGGCATCTGCCATTGTGACATGTTGTACAGACATTTGCTGGTGGTTTTAATATCTGTATTGTCTGTCTATTCTGTCATAATCTTAAAATGCAGTGTGCCTTATTTATACACTCTATACAATATATTTGGTACTTTTTGAGATTATTTACTATAAAAGTACTCTTTCACTGTAACAATATGAGATGCCCTTACACATACAAGGTCATGTCACATGCTGGTCAGAAAAGGTAGTTCTGTGAGAAAGGTAGCAAAAAATATTGGTGTAAGACATCATTAATGCAAATGGTCCCCTGGCAATATACAGTACATATGTATTTCTCAGGCCACTTGGCTTTCAGATATAATGACAGCTGCAAATGGCTAAAATGGCCTAAAATGATGTTTTGTAAACTGTTAGTAAAGTAAGCAGGAGGTGAATTCTCAATTCTAGCCATGAATACACATAAGGGAGTGCAGTTCACCATTCATTATGCACTACTGGATGTGGGTGAGTGGTCAGTTTTACCCCCAGGGGTAACTAAATGAAGGGCTATATGGTCCCTGTAGCTGGTCAGGATTTGGTTTATTTTTTTAACTTTTGACAGTACTATCACTTAATATCCTTGCCCCTCCTTGGAATTGAACCTCTTTTATCCAGAAAATTAATGTCTTTTGGGGTCTAATGACAATGTTCTGGAGGAACATACTGCATCTTAGGTTGTTTCTTCTTAACCCCCTTCCAGTCTCATATGCTGAAGATGTAGGCAGCGCGTTCCTCCAAAACATCAGTAGATTTATATACATTTACATAGCATCACATTGTGGTAGATGGTAATCTTCAAGGTCACAGTCCAATCTTTATCTTTTAGCCACTTCATAACCATTCACATTACTGACAGCGGTACTTGTTCCTGAAAAATGTTCATAAACTTGAATTCTATCAAAATCTCTCAGATTTCTCTGGATCTGAATAGTATGTTGAATATCTTATCTTGTGAAGTTTATTTTCATATTACAAATAAAGAAATCATTATGGAATGAATTATGTTTATTGTCTTGTCCTGCATTTCAGTTTCATTACATCCCACACAGTTAACACTTTCCTTAGGCAATTTACTGTCACAGCATATGTATGACACTGGCTAGAGGCACAAGGAAGGGCAGTAAAAAGAAGGATCTGAGTTGTGATGCTGCAGATGGCGTATTGTTCACAATTTTGATTCGCCCGTCCACTCCAGGATATACAGGACTCCTTCGGTGGAAATACTCGTCCACCATATTTACATCATTTTCATCTAAAAGTTAAAAGAGCACAATGTAAGTTTTTCCATTTTTGTTAGCAGAATACTGAATTCAGACATGTAATAGTTCCTGTAATGTGTATTCAGGAGGTTGGAGCCTTTGCTGAAATATTTGTTGTTTCTCACAGGTGTGCCAGGTCAATCACAGGACAGAAGTTTTTAAAATATCCCACAACTGCTATCTGTCCTTCATCCTTCCCATTTCACTATGTGTAATCGTTGTGTCTTTTCATTTGATATTATGTAAGCTCTTCCATTCTTATATGACCTTAGCTACTAACCAAGTGAGTTTATGCTATGAAATGAAAATGCATTCACAATTAAGGCAAAACTAAAAGGCTGCACACATAGCTTTTTTAATTGTAGGTTGAAATAAGGCTATCTTGTACCAAAGCATCATGCCAGGTTAAAGGATAGTAGGAGCAAAGTTCTGTGAATTTAATATTTTAGCATTAGTTGGAAAGTCATTGCCCAAATTCACATTGTAACTGCTGTTACTGCAGTACCATTGTTTTGTAGCCTGGGTGTGAAGGCAAAAAACAAATTGCTGCCCCTGCTGATAATTGAACCCAATTTATGTGACCCATGGACATTCACTTTACTGTCAAGAGTCATCATATCTCCCCTCTTTTTTGGATAATGGGAAACCCTACCCATCAAACTGATCATGTTGCTGCAATTCTCGTGTATCCATGATCTGGTTTGGTTTCAGTTATGTGGTTTACAGTTACTAGATTGGTTAATAGTGACAGTGGATGATGAGTGGTCAGCCCATTGCACATAGTTAGGAAGTCAAATGACAAAATGATTTAATGGTAATTGAAGCATGAAAAATTGACCGTGTACTTTGTGTAACATAAAAACAGCTGTAAATTTGTGTGGAATGGCTGAGAGAAACCACAAGTAATTCCAGAATAGCTGGCACCAACCATGATGAGGATCAGATGTATTCCAAATTGGTGAAATGCTGTAAAACCAAGATAAACTAGTCCTTTGTAATGCACCCTCAGTATCATATTTCACTCATGCAGTTAATTCTGTTACCTGTTTACTTGATGTCACATAGGAAACAACATTTTCTTCAACACTTCGTAACCTTCATATGATATATTTACAAACTTTGCCTTGGCCATCAGAAAACTCAAATTTCACCCTTATCATTACTGTAAATATTGGCATTCTTTACATGAATTTGAGAACTGACTGACTGACTGAGTAGCCCTCTGATACAGGCTCGGTGAAAAATTTATAGTGGCTCAAATGATGAAATAATTCTGTGCTTCTACAGAACTTCATGGTTCATTGCTGTGTTCATGAAAGCTTGCTGTTTGGTTTGATCCAATCCTGAGCCACTTGAATTCAGTCCACACTGTTACATATTGTTCCTGTGTAATCCACTGTATTTTGCCCTGCTATATATGTCTGTGCCTGTCGGGTGTTTCTAACAAAAATTTGTATGCACTTCTCTTCTCTTATCCATCTCATTCTCTTTGATTTAATCTTCCATAGTATGGAGCTTTATGTTATGCACTTTTATCTGTCATTTACTGTTCCTCTCTTTGAGACATATATTAACTCAGTACGGTACTTTGTTCTTACACACCTTCAACATGAATGCTACCCTAAGAGTGAGAGGCCAAGTTTCACACCCAAACACTTCAGTAAAATTGTGGTGCTATACATTTATATTTAATCTTTAGGTTTTCTAAACAGACAGAAAGAAAACAAATGATTCTGAATTGAATGGCAAAGTAACACTTGCCTATTGTCATTTTCTGTTAATATCACTCTGGGCATAATTTTGTTTTTCTCCCCATTACTGTGATTCTCAAACACTTCAGCTTAAAGAGTGCAGTCTTCTGAGATGTGACACCATGTAGTTTGGTATATAGGTGCCAATGTTCACAGAGTAACCTGTTTTACCATTTTCAGAATGTAAGTAGTCTCATTCCAAGACTGCAATCTTAAAGTTCAAATCCATGAACACCTTAGATCCTATACTTGAAATCTGGCACAGCGGACTGTCCCAAAGTTAGGCTGTTCAGGTAATGAAGTATATTGTGAACATACCCATCTCTTGTTCCTTTTTGTAGTTCTTCTCAAGGACTGTAAAACCATCTCCACCTTTGGCCAAAAAAACTGGCATGATAACATTGTAAGATTTATTTTTTGCTACAGGTTCATATATTGGTACTGGACATTCCCCACACCTTGCAAGTGCTTTTGTAACACGTTTCCCGTTTGGTTGACTTAAGTCATATTCCACTCTCAGACCTGAAATTGATAAGCAATTGTATTTAGACAAAAACATCAACATAATTTTTACAAGGTATGTGGAACAAACATATGTCATTGATTGGCTAATCTGAAAACTTATATTAATGCAAAATTATTTAGCAGGCCATCATAACCTTTCCACAAAAAGAGTTATGAACACATTTGCCTGGAGGTGTGCTGTGACTGTCTCGCAGCACATCTCCATCACATCGAAATCTTCAGCCATAACTACTGCGCAATACGCAAACTGAAGAACACAACAATGGACAAAAATCACCTCCTTGTGTGCCCAAAACTGGACCATACCTCTAAAGAATTATCAAAACTGTATTGGGATGCCAGAAGATTAATGGAATAAATCCAAGATCTGCCATTAGACAACAATAACATTTGCCTCTTTTTGCTTATTTCTTTTGTCATCATCATCTTTTTCAGTGTGAGGACTGTTGAGAAAAAATGAATCCATCTCAGAGATACTTTCCAACTTTTCTTGTTTGATTGGTATTTTGATGTCTTTTTTGGAATCCTCATTCTTTCAACATGTTCTTCCCTGTTTCTTTTGCATTGTGCTATAAATTATTATTTTCTACTCATTCTGGTTGTATTTTGCATAATTTACTTTATGCCCATGATATCCAGTAATAGGTCAGAGAGAAAAATATCATTGACCATGGTCCAGAGTGTGATATTTTATTACAGAATTGCATTTTGGATATTTAGGTTGCCAGTAATTTTTATTCATTATATTTGCCCTGAAATAATTTTAGTTTTATTAGTATTCCAATGAAAATGTATTTCAGTAAATAGAATGGGACAGTGGGGAAGATGCACGTTTATGACTTATGTGTGTATATCTTATTAAATAATATGAAATTGTTGGTGATTATATGAGCTACTTAATTCAGGCCACATGTTTGGACAAACTTTTACCTCCTTCAGGGATGTTATAGTGATGTCATAAGCTATTAAATGTTCTGCATTTTATGAAACATAATCCAATTAATGAACCCTTTCAACACTCAATCAAATTAACCTGTAGTATGTATAAAGACTCAGTTGCTAGCTTACAGAACAAGCAGTGTACTCCTATTCTGGGACATAGCCAGGGGGGTGCAGGAGAGTGGTGTGAGTGCAGCAGAGTCCAAGGAGCAGCAAAATGAATATTTCAAATGAGACTTTTTTTTTTTGCGCTCACCAAATTTTAAGTTAGTGTGGCCAATAAAAATAAATTCAATAAATAACTGTAATTTTTTTAGTTCATAATGTCTGTTAGGGGCAGCCGTTGTGACTACTCATATTATGTTCCAAAAATCTAGCTGTACTTTCATTCGAAGGACCAGTTGGCATAATGCTGTACAGGGAGATAATGGTCATTTGTTTTTCAAATCTTGTGAAACAAATAAATACATTGTGTGAGAAAAATGCAAAGCTATTAGTATTAACCTTTATTCTGTACATACTGTTGTGATAATGTGAAAATTATATTAGAATAAACTATTGATCACAACCAAAATTTTAATTATCAGTATTTAATATTTATTACAACATGTTTTGACAAGCTTGGCAATCTTCAGGGGATACAAAGTACAAAACACTTGCAGTTAGCCTTCCAAGTGTTTTGTATTTTTTATTTCCTGTAAATGGCCAAGCCAGCCAAAGCATATTACACTAAATATTAAATACTAATAATACTAATAGTTGTGATATATGGTTTATTTTAATATAATTTGTTAGTATTAAACCTGGTGAAGTACATAGCAACCACTAAGATTTAAGGGTTTAACACCCCTGAAGATTGTGAAATTTAGCTGCAACTTGTATGTTGCAATGAATATTTTATCAAAAGGATTTGCACTATATTTTATTCTTTGGTTTTATACATTGATATTTGTTAACATTTCTCATATTTCATTTTCAAACAAGCAGTAGGTACCCAGTCAATGGATGAAATATGCTGTATGTCATACCTGAACTTTTTTCTTACCTGAATACTGAAGAAACTTTCCCTTACGCTCATTTTCATTGTAATCATGCACACTCCATTCCAGCGCTTCCAAGAGGTCAGATCCCTTCAAGGTCATTTTCACCATGTTATTAATGAAGGGAAGTACTGACATGAGATCCCCCCGTGTCACCTTACCTGCATCAGTTAAGACATTATTATTTTAAACAGGCTTTTATTATATTAAGTTGTTTGTATAATGTGTGGACACAGGAGTTATGAATGACATATGCTGACCGTCTTCACCAGTTTGCTAAATTTCTACTCAACTTACACTTCTGCACACAAGAAACTACACCTACCATGCTGTTGTCCTAATTGTTCTACACCAGTTTATTTATTATCATATATGTACAAAACATAAAGTACTTTCCCTTTTACTGTACAGTATGTACACAAGATATAATTTCCTTTTAAATATGATTTTAAAAAAAGTGTGAGTAAAACTGTGTGAGTTAAATAAAACAATTTATACTTGGCCTTATGTTTTCACACAATATAGAGAGGAATAAAAGCAAGATATTGAGTTCTGATTTTACCACATTGAATTTCCTATCTTAAACACAGCCAGTTCCATTGGTGCAAGCTGTTGCTAAAACAGTCTGATGAAGAAGTCATGGTGGTGTAGCCATTCCATTCAGCATGGATTAAATTACAGAACACTGTGTGGGTTTATATATGTAGTCAAAAAAGGACATTGCATTGTGCTACACACAGAGACTAGAAGTTAACAGAAGATGCTGGTAGGGTAACCACATGGAAGGCACTATAATAATACATGTGAGTATGCTGAAGTATAGTGCAGAAAAAAATATTAAACTAGTTGCTGAATTAGGTTATGTTAATTTGTGACTAGGTTATGAAAAGATTATCTTAATTTAATGAATGAACAATTTATTGTAATTTGTAATTGTTTTGTAGTTTTTATATTTAACTGGGTTTACTTTGGCCATATGGTTTATTTAGCTTTGTTAGACACATAGAGGATAAATTGTTAAATTCCTTAGACTTAGCAAATTCTAAACAGTTCATACACTTGTGAGCCTGGCAACACAGCTTATAGTTCGCTACCCTCTCAGCAATGTAATGACTAGCCAGCTTTACTTTATATTTTCTTCTTTAACGGTTATTAACACACTCTCGATGCCTAAATTTCTAGCTGGTAACTATGCCTCTAGTACTGAAAATAAATTATTTTACAAGACACAGTGAATGATTGAAAGTTACGAGATTTTATTATGTTGCTCACCGTCATCTGTCTGCAAGGTAAGCGTTGTTAAACTGTGTTGTTTTAAAGTTAATGTCAAGTATTTTCGGATTTTGTTTCGATTATTTTATTTCTAAATTCTAAATTTATACATTAGGGAATATATACAAAAGCAGGTTAATTATTCTAAAAGGTTAAAATACCCACTACATTTATTATTTGTATGAACTTTATACTTCCTTTTGTATAATTTGTTTATAATAGAATATATAGAAATTTACTTGTTGAAGGAATCAAGTTGTCCGTAAAGCCTGTAACAATATTAGTTTTGATTATCCTCAAGAGTCTGAGGTGGTGGCAACGCTACTTAGAAATCCTAGTTATTTCTATTAAAGTTAATGCTCATTAGATAAGCTTTGATGGGAGTCAAGTCCTCGATCTGATAGGCATACCATGCTATGATGTCAGTGTCTTAATGCCATTTATGAATAGTTAATGATAACTGCTATTTCTGGTCACATACTACATTTTTAAAACATTCTCTAAAGGACTAAGATTTTTCTTAACCCCTTAAGGACTTAATGTAATCTTTTTTATTTAAAGATCCAGTTACTACTGAACAGTAAATACTCTCCATCTTGGTTATAAAAACTTGCCGTTTTATGTTGTGTAGAGCAAAAGTAGACGTTTGTTCTGAGATACGTACCAAACATACAAAATCTGTGGACAGAATGTAAAATTTTCATGCTAAGATGGTATTGTCTATTTTATTACTAGTGCCAGCCATGTGTGGGGAGGTGGGTGCTTTAACCTCAGATAGAAAGATGGAGGAATAGTTGATAGATTTTACACAGGTCAGACCATTTCTTAAGTAATAAAAGCCCTTACAGTCCGACTGTTTATAGCAGGAAGCACAACCCCTGTTGTGAAATGTAATTTTCTCTTCTAGCTTTTATGCTGTATTGTTAGGATCATCATATTGATTTAGGATGTGCAGTATGGGAGCAGAACGGAACAGAGGTCATGTCTGGTGTTTAATGGCATTAGAGTCAGTGTAGATTGTGTCAGAAGTGCAGAATGAAAGTATCATATGGCACAGTATTTCAACATAATTAGTCTAATGTCTTGGATGTACTGTTATTTAATTATGGTATTTGAAACATAAAGATATTTTTATTTTTCATTAGTGAAATTGGAATTTGTTATACAGAATGATAATAATGAGGAAATCATGGCCTTCAAACAGTTAATTTCCAGAAGTACAGACAGATACTGACACTTTTAATCTTTACATCACCTGCATTTGCATATGCTAACACATGTACTTGAACATGCCTAGAAATTCATTTTTTATTTAGATTTAAATTTGCTGCATTTTAACAACATGCTGCATAATCTGTGTTTTATTTTCCACAAATTCCGTTTGTTTCATAATTTTATATTTTTTCTGTTCAAATAATACATTTCTCACAAACCATGCACTAAAATGTAAATACCCACCAGTTCATTCAAACAACAATTTGCAATTTTTTCCTTTACTTGTTCTTTTAATATGTTCGGTCTACATCATTGTGTACCTACACAATTTCAATTTGATCTGTTGTATAACACTGAGCCATTTCATATAGGCTCCTGGTATTGTTCCTAATTCAGAAATGTCAGTAAAATGTGGTCCTCTTCCTTAAAGCAGTAGATAAAAAGATCCTTTTTCTTTGAATGTTAAAAAATTGTATTCAAACTGCATTTCTGTTTAGAAATATACTTGCCATCTTGACTGGCTGCATTAATCGATGCCCGAATTCCACCACCCTGTTGAAACGCAATTGGGGTGTCAGTCCAGCCCTTTCCGTGGTTTAGCTTATGCAGGCGAGCCATCTGAAATGAACAAGAGTAACTCATTTTATCCTTTAGATTAAATTTTCATGAAATAATTGGGCATTTATACTCAGTACACTCTGTCCAACAAAAATCCATCAGCCTGATATTTTCTAAGTCCCAAACCGGAAGTGACGTACGGTAGAGTTGCCATCATAATTCGAGTCATTTTACTTTCCCCATATTTGCGCATTAGTGGCATTTCTCTGTCTTTCATTCATTACAATCGATCACACCACGTACATATTAACCGAAGACAATACATTTGCTTAATTTGAAATTAAAACATTAATTAAACTTCATTAACTTTCCCAGGTGTGAGGCTAGCTCTAGACTCACACCTGGGAAAGTTAATGAAGTTTAATTAATGTTTTAATTTCAAATTAAGCAAATGTATTGTCTTCGGTTAATATGTATGCGGTGTGATTGATTGTAATGAATGGACGACAGAGAAATGCTACAAATGCGCAAATATGGAGAAAGTAAAACGACTCAAATTATGATGGCAACTCTACCGCATGTCACTTCTGGTTCAGGACTTAGAAAATTTCAGGCCGATGGATTTTTGTTGGACAGAGTGTACAATCTTTGAAATTAAAGGTCATGCAAGAATGTATGAAGATGTGTGTTCACTAACATCTGTATGTACAAGTCTCCAAAAGTTTTCAGATTAATTTTGTTTAGTCCTTATTAGTTCATGTATAACACTGTATATGAAGCTAAACTGAAATTTAAAAATTTTTTAAGTGCCTCATCAAACAAAATATTAGTACTTAGATAAATCATTAATGTCGACAACTTTCACTTGAAACGTTTTTTTATATGCTGTATATTTGATAAAATATAAGAAAAATATTTTGTCTTTAGCATGATCGGTTTTGTAGATATGTGTGTTTTATCGTAAATGAACAAAGTCCAGTGAGATATACAGAAATACAAAGAACACATTTTAAAAAAGTACTCATCTGAATGTGCCTTTCCACATTTTTAAACGTATTTACGATTAATTTATTGACCTTCAGTAGCCTAGATTATATTACATAAAATGATTAGTTTGTCAATGATCAGTGAATTATAAAAGATGTAGAAGGCAGTGGTCTGGACCTGCTTCAAAGTACTAGGGAGCCTGTGGATAAGAACAATAAACCTGCCATGCTAGCTGGTCCCTGGGCATATATTTGAATGTATGGCCCACAGAATAAGAAACTGGAATGTTATCCACTCAACTGTGACATTCAGTCTCTTGTTTTGTTTCATTTCTTCAAGTTTGAGGACTTTATAATGTAGGATCACTTTAAAACTTATTAATTATTTGGCTATTATTATTGTAACAATTGTCAGCAGTTAACTAACTGCTAGAGCATACTGCAGTGTGGTTGTTCTTACATAGTCAACATATGCATCTGTTAGGAAGTTGCCGAGGTTGCATTCCTTCAGACGGCAGTGTAAGGTGTCTCCATCTAGTAGAACCTTAGTTCTTCCTATTTCTTCATTTGACGTTAGTGCTATTTGCTTTCCCCATTCGTTTAGTTCTTGAAGTATAAAAGGATCTGCAAACAGGAAAATTAAAGATACTGTATTACTTTGAATTTAAGATGCTCTCTAATTTAAATGTACCCCACTTTTAAAAGGGGATTTCCAGAGAAAAAATTTTGCAAGCATATAAATTTCACTGTCCGTAAAATTTACTGCTCTTTTATTGACGCTACTTGTTCCTCAAAGAAAATTATGTTTTTGAAACTTTTGAAGAGTGAAAAATAGTACCTAGAATTTAAGACACCCTAATTTTCAGTTTGGAAAAATGTGGGGGAAAAAAAAAATGCACCTTAAATTCACAGAAATACAGTATCTCTTAAAGTTCTTGCTGACATTTTGCTTCAGAAATACACATCCCCACCATAACAACTAAGGAACTGGCTACACATGACTTTACATAACACTGACAGTCTTCTGGGGCGTTATGCCACATACTTTGGTAGAAGTTCTCTGACGTTTCAGAGAACCCTACCATGATAATGGAGCAAACGGGGCTTCATTTTTGACTTGTCACAAAGCTGAATTCAGAGCTTAACATAAACTTACAAATTATTTATTTGAATATTTTGTCTCTAATAGTAACAGTAATATTTCTCTGTCAGATCTCATTCCAGTCTCTTAATTTCCAATGATGAGAACATATGGGATATAATGTCAAGTTCGTATTCATAGAGAAATGTACTGTGAACTGTTAACAATGTTTGTAATACTACTTGAATTTATTTCCACGTTTCCCCATTTTCTTGTACCATCATCATGTACATAAATTAACCTGTGCAGCTTTTACACATACACTTTTTCATTGTTGGAGGACATTTCTTCATACCCATTGAGAAATGTTACATCCAGACAGAAATGCATTAAGTGAATTCTTTTTATGGTTTATGACTGTGTGTATGTTACTCTTACATCATATTGATTTTCATATACTTACAGTTGTTCTGGAAGCCATATCTTCAAAGTTGTGCCATCTGAAGGATAAAATAGTAATTTATTGCAGCATTTTAATGGGGAAAGGAGAGAAAAGGATAAAGTGGATGAAAGATGTAGGTATGAAGGAAATGATACCCTGTTGATTTACATTGGTCCCTTCCCACTAGTATTAATACAAATTTGCAATGACAAAACATGACCTACCTTGCTGTACATTATGGTCAAGGAGTAGTGGGTTTCCACTGGACTGTGTAACTTCTCCCATGGAGTCAAACCCAAGGCTCAGCTGACCCAAGTATTTGGTGTAGGCATATGCTTGTACGACAGGAACTATGCGTCCAGACTGCTGTGTCACATATGTGGGATAGATACCTTCAGGATCCTCGCTGTCTGGCTTACTTCCTATTAACAAATTTCATGCATTTTAACCACATAAAACTGCAGAGTCTGTGGGGCCAGAAAATGAATACTTTAAATTAAAAAAAAAAATTATGTGCTTAAAGAATTTTAAATTGATAAATTGATCTGATAAAAGGAAATAACATAAATAACTTATGCTTTTTAAAGTTCATAGCTTCTGTTAGGGGCGACCATTGTGGTTTTTGTTGCCCTGGGTGCCAAAGAACTTAGCCACGCCCCTTACCTCCCTTACAATATAGGGATTGTACGTTTTGACCACACAGTTTATTTGTATGCTGTCTGTAATTCTCAGAGTAAGAGTAAACAAGAATTATTTCCCTACAAGCCATTAACTTGTTGGTCTTTACAACACGGGTGCATGTGCTTACTGTGAGGCATGAACCAAATTTTTATAGAGTGTAGGTGTTACCATCCCATTGTGTTACTTACAAAATAAAAGAATAAATAGCCATCAGTGCAATTATGTTATCTCTAGTATTTTTCTGCAACAAATTTAAAAAATTGTAATAACTGATATCTCAATTAGAGACTATAATGCAATTGTACATAACCCTTTTATGTGTTTTTGAAGTCTTTTAGCTTGAAGATGACCCTTTTTAGTTGAAACTTGTTGCAGAAATAATTACTAGATACAGTATAATTGTGTTATGGCTTTTTAGTCCTTTGTTTTACAGTGTAGATGTATTGTTTGCCTGAACTTAGTGTTCCAGTGGGTTAGTAAGAGTTTTAAATTACACTATTCTTTAATGCTTTTATTTTTAGAAGTCCTTTACACCTCTGTATCAGGTTATCAACTGGACTTGAAACAGAGGCAGTAAATGATGAATGCAGAAAAGTGCATAGTGAGGAGTTTCATGTTTTATACTTTTGTATTGTTACAGTGGTTAAATCAGGAGAAATAAGACAACCCGGACATTAGTACATATCGTCAAACCTCAGAAGAAATGACCTCTTATGATAGGGTCCTTAGTTTTTGTGTGTCAATAGAGATTAAAAAATGTGCAATTTTTATTGTGAACAAATTTGTGTGTAGTGGAACACAACATGTCAGTTGTGTGAAGTAGATATTAATTTCTTTATCCTATTATTATAAGCAATGAACACTTGGTCATAGTTAACTCAGTTCTGGAGCATAATAATTTTTGAGAAGCTATTGGCCACTCACATTTTCATCATATTCATGCATTTTATGGAACATAAGTTAGATATGTAAAATGTTTTATTTGTTTATTTATTAACTCATTTATTCAGTTGTTTTGTAATAGTATTCTCAGTAGTTCAGACTATGTGGCGTTGAATGATGAGTGGTGAATAGGGAAATGTAAAGGATGTGGAAAGAAGCAGTTGTGATGTAATCTGATGCACTGCACTGGACTTCTCTGAAGCAACTGTAGAAAGCCTCAAAAACTTCAGGATAGTTAGGCTTCAGGCAGAGATTCGAAAGAGGCACTCCTGGAAAAAGCCAGAAGCGTTACTGCTTGACCCCCTTTGGTTTGCTATACGAAATATTGCCTATTATGAATATACTGTAGTATATGCATCGTCAGTGTAGTGACCACATTATGTGCTGACAAACAAGGCCATGTAGATCCATTCCTGGCAGGGCCTAATCAGTACCTTCTTCTCCAAAGAGTCCAGAATGGCTCTGGGATTGACCCAGTCCCATATTCAGTGGGTAATGGAAGCTCTTCCCCCTCTGGTAAAGTGGCCAAGGCATGAAGCTCTATTTAGTGCCACAGTTGGGAATCTGTGGAGTTATACCTCCACTATACCATATGCCTTCATGACATGTGCAGGGGCAGCTTTACATTTAACTTTCATAACATGTCTTAAGAATAAAAATTTGTACATTAACCTAAGATATGAATTTGTCACAGCAGTGAATATTAAGATTACTGTTTCTGCAACTTGATGCTGAGTAAATTAGCAGATACTACACAGTGCAATGTGCCAGAAGACAGTAAGCTCAATAAGAAACTTGCCAATTGTACAGAACCATCCAGTTACTTATAGAATATTAATCTCAATGGGATTTGTACTGGTGGAAATTTTGAATATAAATGGGTGGGTAATATTGTTTCTCTCAATTTACAATGACTGTTAGCTTTGTGAAATAAATGAGAACATTTGGAGTAAGTGGAGACCACAAATTCTTCTGGGATTTGTTTCTGAGGAATCCTATCAGATTATTCCACTTGTTTGTGGGAAATATTGTCAGATTATTTCACTTGCTACTGAGGAATCCCATCAGATTCCATTTTCCAACGTCTTCATTCCTGCAAAAAGTAACAGAAAATTTAACGACTTAGTGTCAGCTACTGAGATGTCTTAACCTTGACAATGCGTGTTTAATGAGTATCTGATTCCATACATTGCGGACAAAAATGACAATTTCAAATGCTAGCGCTATTTACCGCAAATTTCATTTGAAACTTGCGAAATAGTTTATTGTGCCAGACACTTACCTCTTATCGGTAGCCAAATGAATTGAAATATCTTGTGTTGGATATAGGAAAGAAGCAGTTATCGATTTATATTTTCTGGACCGTGTTTAGATCGGGTCTGGGGCCACCCAGCCTCCT